>UMGV01078879.1_pt1 | contig 113193 bp, 102 predicted proteins | sample 1965361 | NCBI WGS metagenome assembly UMGV01 (sample SAMEA4836081, study PRJEB28245) | human gut metagenome | biome: gut microbiome; material: fecal sample | place: Denmark | collected 2008
AGCAACTCCAAAATGCTGTCCTCTGACATACTGACTGAGTTCAGAGGACGGAGCGATGAGATCCGCGTGCATCCGCTGTCCTTTGCCGAATACTACACGGCTGTCGGCGGCGATAAGCAGGACGCCTTTGACGAATTTGCTTTCTATGGTGGTATGCCGCTGATCCTGTCCCGCCCCACAGACGCCGCGAAAATGTCTTATCTGAAGTCTCTGTTTTCAGAGGTCTATCTGAAAGACATTGTAGAGCGAAAGAAAATCAAGCGTGAGGATGTGCTGTCCGCTATTCTTGATCTGCTGTGTTCGTCTATCGGCTCTCTAACCAATCCGACAAAGGTTGCAGCCACTATCAATACCGTGCAGAAGCGCAGCGGTGAGAATGTCGTTTCCTTAAACACCGTAAAAGCCTATATGGACCACTTATCTGATTCTTTTCTCTTCACCGAATGCAAGCGCTGGGATGTCAAGGGCAAAAGCTATTTTGACTATCCCAACAAATACTACTGTGAGGATATCGGACTGAGAAATGCCCGTATCGGCTTCCGCCAGCAGGAAATGACGCATATCATGGAAAACATCATTTTTAATGAGCTGATGGTTCGTGAATGCTCCGTTGACGTCGGCATCGTCTATGGCAATGAGAAAAATGCCAAAGGAAAGTTCACTCCGGTTGCGCGGGAAATCGACTTCATCGCAGCCTCCGGCGGCAAGAAGACCTATATTCAGTCCGCCTACGCATTGGGAACAGAGGAAAAGACGATCACTGAGAACAAGCCATTTGCGCTGACCGGCGATTCCTTCCCGAAGATTATTGTGCGTCATGATATTCGCAAGCGTTGGTATGATGACAACGGTATCCTCAATATCGGCGTTATCGACTTCCTGCTGGATAACACGCTTGTCTGAATCCTCTCAAAACAAAACTGCTCACCGTGATCAGCTCATGGTGGGCAGTTTTTGTCAGAGGAAAACTAATCATCGCTGCGGTGCATTTATCCGATCATGCAATGAGTGAAACTATGTACTGCACCTTCATTTCATGCCCCGTGCAGGATCTCAATTTGCGGATAAATTCAAACATTCGTCCGGGACACATCTTCTTGACCATCTGACCGCCGACAGAACCGGCTTCCTTGGAAGAAAGATCGCCGTTGTAGCCCTGCTTGAGGTTCACGCCGACCTCTCTGGCAGCTTCCATCTTGAACTTATCAAGAGCCTCTCGAGCCTGAGGTACGACTGCGTTGTTCTTAGACATTTCGTTTCCACTCCTTTGCTGTCAATTATGCGTTTGCTTTATTATTTTTGCTTTCTCTCCCCGCAATATGAATGACAATTTTTCGACTTAATGGAAGTTTTAAGCTGTTGAAAATCCTATCTTTATTGTAACAAAACTACATCCTGTTAATAATTGCGAGAATTCGTAAATTAAAACTGTTTACCGAATCCGAGTTTATATGTCGTTATCTTTATTGTTTTCACATTTCCGTCTCTCGCTCCGTCCTTGCTCCGTAAAGCCTTTTCCCTCATCAGAGAGAGGCTAATGCCGTTTTCACCTCTGTGCTTTTTACACGGGCGGAGATGCTCATCCCTGCGATGACAATTACATATTGTAATTATTTTACAGAAATGCCGAGAGCGGCGGTGTTTTCTTGTCAGGCATTAAATCAATGTCTGTCCGTACACAAAAGGTTTACAAAATCCATTAAAATTCATATGAACCGATTTCGGTTTCAGTTGTCTTACATAGCCGGGCAATGCAAAACATACCGATATTTTCAATTGACTTTCATACTGCAATGTTATATAATTTTACCATATTGTCGAATTATGTAACAGCGGATGTGAGGGAATGGACAACAAAAAAGATCTGGTAGTGTCTCTGTTTACCGACTATTGCGGCGGAAACAAGGACGCCTTCGCTCAGCTTTATACCGAGACGCTTGACTACACCTATCGTATAGTCAGGCTTTTTATCGCCTCCGAGCAGGACGCCGAGGATATGGTGCAGAATGTGTATCTCAAAGTACTCGAAAAAGCGGATACGCTGAAAAACCCCGACTGCTTCTATACCTGGCTGCGCCGAGTGACGGAGAATGAGTGTAAAAACCATCTGAAAAAGCACAAGCCGGTGCTTTGGTCAGGCACGCAGGAGGATTTTGACAGCAGCATCAACAGCGAGCGTGCTATAGTCTCAACGGAGGTAAGCGTTGAGACAGATGAGGTGAACAAGCTGCTTTTTGAAGCCATAGAAACGCTGCCGCGGGAGAAGCGTGTATGCCTACAGCTTTATTATTTTGAGGGTGCGGATATCGCCGAGATAGCTTCTGCGCTCGGCATACCTCAAGGCACAGTCAAAACAAGGCTGTTTGTCTCAAGGAAAAAGCTCGAAAAAGAGCTTAAAAAGAGCGGCGTCGGCAAAGACGTTTTCTACTCTGTCGGCATCATACCGCTCATCGCCTCGGCGTTTGCATGGCACTCGTCAAAGGTGCACGCCCCCGCGGCATTGGCTTCAAAGGCCTCCGCGATAGCCTCGGGTGCAGCCGCTCCGACGGCGGCAGCGGCAGGCGTTACCGTCGCAAGCGCAGCAGGTGTCACCGCAGGGGTCGTGCTGCCCAAAATAGCGGCCGTAGTCACGGCGGCGGCAGTTGCAACGGGCGGCGGCGCAGCGGTCAAAACATATGTGGAGCATAAAAAAGACGCTCTCGTTATTGAAAGCACGGCGGACGAATCCTTCCTCCGCTCGGAGTATGTTGCAGCGGTTTCGATTGCGGCGGATACCACAAACATCGTCACCTCCGAGGCATCCTCTGCGGCGACTTCATCCGCTGCTCCATCGACCGTCAGGGCAACGGCTGTAAATGCCACGACCGAAACCGTGCCTGTTGTTATTCCTCCCTCCGCGTCGGCAACGGTGAGAGCCACGACCACGGCAAGACCTACTACGACAAAAAAGAATAAGACCACCACCGCTAAAGCTACCACGACCGCAAAGGCCACAAAGGCTACGGAAAAAGCAGCCGAAAAAACCACCGCCGAGCAAACGACCAAAGAATCGGACGAGAAGAATTATTCGCTCTCGGGCGGCACGATAACCTCATACACCGGCAGCGCTTCGACCGTCACGATACCGCGGAGCGTGTCAGGCACGGCGGTTACGGCGATAGGGCGGCAGGCATTTATGAATAACACCGCCGTGACCTCGGTCACAATGCCGTCGGGCATTACAAGCATCGGGCTTCAGGCGTTCAGCGGCTGCTCGTCGCTCTCATCCGTTTCCATGCCGTCAACGCTCAACAGCATAGGCATGGCCGCATTCTACGGCTGCACTTCGCTCAGAAGCGTCAGCATACCGTCAGGCACTCAGAGCATCGGCGACGAAGCCTTTGCGGGCTGCTCTGAGCTAAAGACTATCACCATCCCCGACTCCGTCACCTCGATAGCCGACGACGCATTTGACGGCTGCGACGGCTTGACGATAGTCTGCTCGGACGGTTCGGCGGCGCATGAATTCGCCGTCGGCAAGAGCATAAACACACGGACCGCATAAAATACGGAGGTTGAATATGAGAAAGAGGATAATTTCACTTGCGCTTGCACTTATCGTGCTTGCTTCTGCTGCTTCATTCATTCCCTTTAAGGCAAAAGCCGAGATAAATTACTCCTGCGGCGAGAATGCCGTCTGGAGCCTTGACACGGAGACAAAGACCCTGACCATAAGCGGCACGGGCGCCGTAACCGGGCTTCAGATCCGCGTAGCTCCGTGGTCGGATTACTCAAGCTATATCCACAACGTCGTAGTTGAGGAGGGCATCACAAGCGTCAAATGCTACCTGCTCAACTGCACGGTTGCAAGAACGGTGTCGTTCCCCTCAACGCTCAAGGAGCTGTCCTTCACGGCGTTCTACGGCACTTATTCGCTCACCGATATAAATTTCCCTAACGGCTGCAGCATTGAGGAATACACCAACGGCGGCAATGCAACCACCAATAACCTCCAGACCTGCCCGTGGTACACTTCTCAGCCCGACGGCCCGATATACTTTCAGGATGTGCTCTACTGCATCAAGGGCACAAAAAATTCCTTCACCGATATCACGGTCAAGGACGGCACGGACTACATTTTCCCCTATTCATTCTACGGCTGCAATTCGCTAAAGTCGGTCACGCTGCCGGACTCCGTGACCCGCATAGGCTACAGCGCTTTCAGAGGCTGCACCGCCCTCGGGTCTGTCAAATTTTCCTCCTCGCTCGAGTGGATCGACAAGGAAGCGTTTTTGAATTGCTCTGCCCTCGCCGAGCTTGATATGCCCGAGAGCGTTTATGCAATAGGCGTTGATGCTTTCACGGGCACCGCCTGGTATGATTCGCAGCCCGACGGACTTATCTACACAGGTAATGTCGCTTACAAATACAAAGGAACTATGAATCCGGATGAGCAGATCACATTGCGCGACGGCACCCTCGGCATAGCGGGCAACGCCTTTTATAACTGCAATATTATGAGGAAGCTCACCGTGCCCGACAGCCTTATCTATATCGGCACAAACGCTCTGAATAACACCCGCCTGCTCACCGAATTCAGCGTGCCCGACGGCTTCCTGTATTTTGACGAGCAAGCCCTCGGCAACACATATTTCACGGCATTTTATTTCCCCGCCTCGGTCAAAGCGGTCGGCAAGGGGCTGTTTGACTACAACTCAAAGATAGAGACCGTGACATACGCCCCCGGCTTCAAGCTCGATGAAATATCCGACGCAATGTTCAAGATGAGCAAACTCAAGGGAGATTTTTATATTCCCGACGGAGTTAAGAGTGTCGGCTCCGAGGCTTTCGGCTGGTGCAGCTCGCTGACAAATGTCTACTTTCCAAGGAGCGTTGAGACCATTGCAAGCGACGCTTTCACACTCGGCAGCGGCAAAAATCTTTCCGACATCGTTATAAACTGCTACAAGGATTCCGCCGCTCACACCTTTGCCGTTGATAACGGCTTCAAATTCGTGCTGCTCGACGACACCGCCGAGGACATCGACTTTGCGGCCATTAATGCGATAATATCAAAGGCGAATTCGATAAACCGCAGCCTCTACACGGAGGACTCACTTGCAAGGCTTGACGCCGCTCTCAGCGCGGTCGACACTGACGCCTCGGGGCTGACTCAAAGCACCGTTGACGGCTGGGCAGAGGATATAAACAGAGCCATTGAGGGCTTAAAGATGATGCCCGCCGACTATTATTCGGTGGATGAAGCTCTCGAAAAAGCCAAAGCGCTTGACCGCAGCCTTTACACCGCCGAAAGCCTCGCAAGGCTTGACGCGGCGCTCTCCGCAGTGACCGCCGACGCGCCGATAACCGAGCAGGCAAAGGTCAATTCATGGGCAAGGGGCATCAATTCGGCGCTGAAGGCACTCGAATATCTGCCCGCGGATTACTCCGCCGTCGAAGCCGCCGTTGCGGAATATAACAAGCTTGAGCGTGAGTATTATTCATCGGTCACGCTGACGATCCTTGACCAGAGGGTCGCAGCGGTCAAATACGGCTTAAAGATCAATGAACAGTCAAGGGTAGATTCCTTTGCCGTCTCGATAAACGAAGCCCTTGCGTCTCTTGAGGCCGCCTCCGTCACGCTCAGAAACGAGCCGCACGGAGTAATCGTCAGCGCAACGACAAAGGAGATCAAAAAAACAACGCAGCTTTCGGTCGAAAGCCGTGACCCGAGCGACTTTGAAGGCTCAAATTTCGCCGTCGGCGGCTCGATAGTAAGCATGAATTTCTACGATATCAACCTCATTTACGGCGGTAACGTAGTCCAGCCGGACGGCACGGTATCGGTCAAGATCAGGGTGCCTGACGGAGTTAACCCCAAGAAATGCAAGGTCTATCACGTCTCCGACGATGCTGTTGACCCGCTCGTCAGATTCAAAAACACGATAGACGGCAATTATATAGCCTTTGAAACTGACCATTTCAGCCAATACGCCCTTATCGAGGTCGAGCCTTACGCCCTCTCGCTGAGCATCACTCAAATGCCGTATAAGACCGAGTATTACACGGGTGAGCCGCTGAATATGGCAGGTCTTGAAGTTACCGCCCGCATGAGCGACGGCACGGATAAGCTCCTGCAGGATTATGAAATAGTCATGCTCGACATGAACACCGTCGGCAAAAAGACGGTCAAGCTCTATTTCACGTTCGGCGAAGCAAAAAAGAGCGTCACCTTTGATATAAACGTCAGCCTGTCGCCCGATTTTGTGCGTGTAACAAGCGCCGAGATCATTGCCCCCGCAGCCCTAAAATACAGCGAAAGCTCAAAGCTCGCCGTTAAGGTCAACGACGGTGCGGAGCGCTACTCAGTGGTTTGGAGCAGCTCTGATGAGAGCATAGCGACCGTCGACAAGGACGGCAATGTCACTGCCACCGGCAGAGGCACGGCGACGATAACAGCCGAGATAATCAACGCCGACGGAGCTACCGTCACGGCGACAAAAGAAATAAGCTGCACCATGACGCTGTGGCAAAGGATAGTCCGCTGGTTCAAAGGGCTTTTCGGCGCGGCAAGGCTGATGAAAGCAATTGAGCATTAAACGAACACGCCCTCGGGAGCAATAACGCTTCCGAGGGCATTTTTGTGTTTCGGCAAATTCCCCGACGACTAAAAAGCGTATTTTTTATACCTCCGAAAAAATTTCGGTAAAAGGCAAAAATAATCTTAAATATTAAATGATTATATTTTGGAATAATATTGCATTAAATTTCCGCATATGGTATTATTATTTTGCAAGCAAAAGCCGGTTGCGGGTTTATCCGCACTGAAAAAAATTCAAAACAGAGGAGAGATCAAACATGAGAAAAGCCCTGAAAAAGCTCCTTGCCGTCACGATGGCGTTCACACTGCTGTTTACAAGCGTCGCGGTGCTCGGCAATGTAGCGGCAGCCGCCGACATCGACTTCGTCTGGGAAAACGGCAAGCGAATCGGTATCAAGACCATCAAACTCAACGACTTGACCTATTTTGACCTCGACAGCGGCAGATCGACCATCGACAACAACAAAATCTCAGTTATCGAACTCTACCGCAAGGTGCTCACCACAGAGTACGGCGGCAACTCCACCGCAAAGGCTTGGGCAAACATCGCCACCGCCATATTCAAGCAAGCCGGCACCGATCACGGCTTCAATGACGACGGCTGGAGTGCCGATTATGACATAGCGTTCACCCACGGCAACACAGACAAGCATGTCAATGTTGTTGATGCGCTCTCAAAGCCGGGCGTTATCTCCAAGGGCAACCCCGGCCTTTACGCCGACAACGTCAGGGGCACGGGCTTCGCTTATACCAACTCCCTCAAGAGTGTTCAGGACGCTCTGATCGGCTCGGTTACCGCCGCCTCCGGTAATCACAGACAGGTCAGTGCATCGGAAATCATTAGGAACAGCACCGGCAACGAGGATGGCTTTCCGCTCCTCAATGACGAGGCAAAGAGAGATGTCATTTATAATATCGTTACCTGTCACACCGGCAGTAGAAAAGCTAACAAATGGTATTACTCATCATTCGGCATAGCATACTATGATTTCGAGGTCGTTCCTTTTGCGAATAAAGATCTCGCTTATATCACCGCAGCCGAGGGCTACGACAGCATTGCGGACGCCGCAGCCGACAATGTGCCCGGCGTCACCTATAACGACACAGGCAAAGGCTCGGCATACACCAGCTACACCGAAAACAAGTCAAAGACAGAGAGCACCGTCGGCCTCTCATACACCGAGACCTCCTCAGTCTCCGTCTCAAACTCCATGGAGTCCTCAAAGAGCTATTCCTTCAGTGAGAGCATAGAGAGCCAGACGAAGTTTGAGACCACCCTGCCCCTTATCGGCAAGGCGGAAGAGACCATAGTGCTCAACTTCACCGCCGAGCAGGCGATATCCACCGCCTACGGCAAAGAGGAATCCGTTTCCTCCGAGGTATCGACCTCCACCACCTCCGAGACCACTCTGCCGCCGCACACTAAGCTCGGCGTCACTCAGAGATCGGGCTCCTCAGAGACTATCCTCGACTATCAGTGCCCCGTCAGCTTCACCTATAAGGTAGCAATCTTTGCGATCAACGGCGAAGCATACGCCGATGACGCAGCCATATCAGCTTGGAATACTCTCGGCTACGACCAGGGCAGTATGTGCCTCGGCTTCGGCTCCGACAGCTCAGTCACCGGCCTGACCGCAGTTGACAACCTTTACAACAGAGCCGTCACATACATCGACCTGAGCGGTTATGAAACCACAGCGGGCAACACCTACGGCTTCTGGTACGCTCACGGTCAGAACAAGCCCTCCGTTCCCTATAACGAAGTGCCTTGGAAGGATATCATCGGCAACACCTCCACCAACGGCAACGGCAAAACCTGCAAGCAGAATGCCATATTTCTTAAAGGCAACCGCCCGCTCTCGATGAGCGGCGCCACGATGACGATGCTCTCAAAGAGCGTCAACACCGATGTCAGCGGCATTCTCCCGCTCTATGATCTCGACTTTGTCCAGATAGACGGCGACGCCGTTCATACCCTTGCCCCCGGCGGCACTCTTGACCTGAGCAGGATAAACACCATGGGCTACAACTCCGAGGCAGTTGAATACTACGGCTATATCCCCGACGGCGGCGAATGGGTGCTTGCCGATGCAGACGGCAACGTGCTCGACTCCGTCGACGGCGCAGAGGTCGCTGAGGTCTCGAATTATCAGACCTTCACCGCTTCAAAGCCCGGCACATATTATGTTAAGTTCCTCATTGACGAGACCCTCTATTCATCGGTAGACGATAATTCTGTCAAGATCACCAACGCCGACCTCTCCTCCACCCCGATGCTCAAGGTCAACGTGACCGAAACGGGCAAGGATCACACCTGCTCCGCAGGCCCGTGGAAGCGCTCCGCGAGAGCCACCTGCACCGAGCACGGCGAAGAAGTCTGCTACTGCACCGTATGCGGCAGACTGATGGATGTCAGGGAGACCGACCTACTTGACCATGTACCGATGACTACCACCACCCCCGCCTCCTGCAAGCACGCGGGCGAAAAGGTGATAATCTGCGCCGTTTGTAAGAAAGAAATTTCAAGGCAGGAAACCCCCATCGAGCCTCACACCCCCGGCAAATGGGAAAAGATAAGCGACGCCACCTGCGAGCGCGACGGCGAAATGCAGCAGTATTGCTCAGTATGCGGCGAGCTGCTGAACAGCAAAGTGATACCCGCTCACGGCCACGCTGCGTATTGGAAGACCGTCGAAGAAGCTACCTGCGTTAAATACGGCAGGAAAGAATATGTATGCTCCATCTGCAGCGCCGTCCTCAAGACCGAGAGAATCGAGAAAGAAGAGCATGTCCCCGGCAAGTGGGAGATAACCAAGGACTGCACCTGCACCGAGCCCGGCCTTAAGCAGCAGACCTGCGCGCTTTGCGGCGCTCTGCTCGGCGAGCCTCAGGTTATTGAACCTCACGCACATCAGCTCGGCGCATGGGTAGTTATCCGCAAGGCCGACTGCGAGCGTGACGGCGAAAAGATACAGACCTGCACCGACTGCAAGGGCGTTATCAATTCCGAAACCATCCCTGCCCTCGGCCACACCGCGGGCGTTTGGACCACCGTGCTTGAAGCGACCTGTGTGACCGACGGCGAGGAGCACCTGACTTGCACCCGCTGCAACATCGTAATTGACAGCAGACGCATCGCTGCCCTCGGCCACAAACCCGGCCCCGCCGCAACCTGTGTTGACGATCAGGTCTGCCTCACCTGCGGCGAGGTGCTCGAAAAGGCGGACGGCAGGAGCCACACCTGGAGCGAATGGGCTACCAGTAAGGAAGCGGGCTTCTTCACCGAGAGACAGGAGAGAAGATTCTGCACATCCTGCAACAAGGAAGAATTCAGATATGTCAGCGGCACTGCGGGCTGCCATAAGTATTTCCCGCATGTCGACGGCGACGATTGCGGAGCCTGCGGTGCGCTTCACAATATCAACGCCTTCTTCAGAGGCATTGCAAAGACATTCGGATTCATCATCTTCGGCAATATCGGCACCAACATCATCTTCCCCTGGCTCCATAAGCACTTCCATCATTGGTTCAACCCTAACAAATAAATCCGTATGACCCGCCGGGGCTGTCATAATACGACAGCCCCGGCTTTTGCTGTTATTTGCGCCGTCTCCTCAAGCTATCGCCGCATTCAAGCCGGTCTTATCAACCTGCCCTGACGCAGCAACAGCAGCAGCTCGGTATTCTGCTTTGCGGTGCCGATATACGGGTCTATTCCGTTCGCCTTTGCGATTATCCTGCGGTTATAAAACGACGCATTCACCCCGACGCTCACAAGCGCATCCGCAAGGCTGCCCGAATTGCCGCCGTACTTCGGATAATATTTATTCTGCGCCGCGCTGCCGATTATAGGCGATCTGTCCGTCGCCCTGAGCACGCCGAGGAAGCCCTTATAATCGTGATAGACCTTCACGCATTTCTTCACTATCCAGTTCTGGTCAAACGAATAGAAATAGCTCGTAGTCCCCTCGCCCGTGCATATCGCCACATGGCCGTGGCCGCCGCCCTTGCTCGAATTCCACACGGCGATATCGCCCTTCATCGGTATGAAATCCGCCGTGTTGGGTATGCGGACGAATTTGCCTTTCAGCTCCGGATAGCTGCTGAATTTCTCATAATAATTCTTCGCCGACGTTACGGAAAACATCGGTATGCCGAATACGTCGAGCAGATAAGCCTTTGACAGGTCAACACACTGCACACCCGCGGCGCCGTCGATATCCGTCTCCTTACCCTCGTATTTCTTCACAAAGCTGTCAAAATCCATTATATCTCCCCCGTTTCTCTATCATGCTATGCGAGGCGGAGGAAAAAGTGAAAGCCGCCGCATGACTTCGGTCACACGGCGGCTTCGGCTCATTCGTTTATGCTGCGGTAGCCGCTCTCATCCCTAAGCACGGCGGCGTAATATGTGCCGTCGATGAGCAGGATATAGACGTTTTTATTCGGCTTCGCGGCATATTCAAACATCTCAATATCGGTTTTTTTATCAGTCGGCAGATACAGATAATCACCGTCGGTGTAAATGTAGGCAATGTGCCGACCCGCACAGTCGGCGGTCAAATCCTCGGGCAAACCGACCTTCTTGAGTATCTCTCCCTCGCCTGCGCTGCCGCAGATAATGTAATTCTCGCCGTTGAATACTACCGTCGGCGCAACGGCATGAGCGGGCAGATGCACCTGCGTAGGCTCACCCGCATCTTTGGTGCTTGCCGGCGGCTCAGGCTTTGTGGCTATGGGCAATTCGCTGTCGGGTTCGTCGACCGCCGATGAGAAGTCCGTATCGGGCACGACGGTGATATTGCCCACAACCGTCGTTTCATCCGTCACAGGCTCAGCAGGCAGAGATTTCAGCCTGTGGCCGACCGCCGAGCCGATCAGCAGCAGCGCAACGCAGGCGGCGGCAGCTATCCACACGGGTCTGCGCGGCCTTTTTTTCGCGCCGCTCGATGCGGCGGCTTCGATATATTCATCATTGACATTCTCAAGCGCGTCAAGCAGTTTGCGGCTTTTCAAAGTGAAACACCTTCCTTTATCAAAAACTTTTTAAGCTCCTCTCGGGAACGATGCAGGCTCATTTTGACCTTGCTCTCGCTGAAGCCGAATTCGGCGGCGATATCCTTGACGGAGGACAGATACCAATAGCGGCGCATGAATATATTTCTCGCTTCGGGCTTCATACCCGCAAGGAAGTCATTCAGCAGCTGCGAGAGCAACGCTCCGTCGGCACTCTGCTCGGTATCGGAGGCAGAGGGGACGCACTCCTCAAGCTCCTCGAGCGCCAGCGCATATTGCCCGCCGCCGCGTTTTTGCGCCCGTGCCTTTTCGCTGCGATCGAGCGCCAGATTACGCACCACCCTGCCGAGAAAAGCTAGTAAATTCTCTGGCTTCTTCGGCGGGATCGAGTTCCAAGCCCTCATATATGCGTCGTTCACGCATTCCTCGGCGTCCTCGTCGCTTTGCAGGATATCATAGGCGATGCGGCGGCAATATCGCCCATATTTCTCATCGGTCTGCCTGACCGCTGCCTCCGAGCGCTCGGCATAAAGCTCTAAAATGCACAAATCATCCATGGCTGTCTCCTTTCTGCTTCCGTCCCTCACCCTAATACACCGATTTTCGGCGCAAAGGTCACACAAAAAGCCTGATTTTTTTCAATTCACTTGAAAAATCGCGGAAAATATGCGATAATTTTATCATCAATCCGTGCGGAGGCTGCAATGATAAAGGTAATACTGTGGGATATCGACGGCACGCTGCTAAACTTCCTTGCCGCCGAAAAGAATGCGATAAGAACGTGCTTCTCTGAATTCGGCATCGGCGAATGCACCGACGAGATGATAGCCCGTTACTCTCAGATAAACAAAAAATACTGGAAAATGCTTGAAGCGGGCGAGATAGACAAGCCCGCCGTGCTGCACGGGCGTTTTGCGGAATTTTTCGCCTCAGAAGGCATTGAATTCAGCGATATCGACGCCCTCAACGCCGAGTATCAGCAGCGCCTCGGCGACACGATAGAATACTGTGACAACTCCTTTGAGCTGGTCAAATCGTTCAAGAGCCGAGTGAAGCAATACGCTGTCACAAACGGCACCGCCGTGGCGCAGAGCAGGAAGCTGACCCGCTCGGGCTTCGGCGAGCTGCTGGACGGAGTTTTTATCTCAGACTCTGTCGGGTATGAGAAGCCGAGGAAAGAATTCTTTGACACCGTTTTCGCCGAGATAGGCAGCTATGACGGCGGCGAGGTGATGATAGTCGGCGACTCGCTCACGAGCGACATCAGGGGCGGCAACAACGCAGGCATCCTCTGCTGCTGGTACAATCCCGAGCATGACGAGCGCCCCGACGGACTGAGAATAGACTATGAGATAACGGATTTGAACGAAGTCAAGAATATAATATGAACGAACGACCGCATTTCCGCTATGGTAATGCAGCCGTTTTTACATCTCGGCGATTATTCGCCAATAATCATATGAATAGTATTTTGTAAGCCTTGCGAGCGTATCGTCGACGCTCTTGAGAAATTCGCCGCTTTGACGCTCAGGGTCGGCATACATGCCCCACGCCGCCGCTTCAACAACGCTCGGGGCGTATTTATCCCTCAGCAGGGCGCTCATTTTCTCCTGCATAAAGCTGAGAATTCGAGCCTCCTCACGCAGGAAATCGCGCACTCGGGCATAGTCGGCGGCAAGCTCGTTCTTCTCCTTACAGCAGCCGTCGGCGAGGGAATAATACTCCGCCCGCAGCTTTATGCTCTCAAGGTCGGCAATATATTTTGACATTCTGAGCGCCAGCTCCCTGTCGCTCAGCTTCTCGAGCTTCACCATTCGTCCCTCTCATCCTCCAGCACTGCATGGGCGCAGCGGATGCCGTCAACGGCGGCGGAAACTATGCCGCCCGCATATCCCGCACCCTCGCCGCAGGGGTAAAGGCGGCGGATATTGGACTGATAAAGCTCGTCGCGCAAAATTCTGACAGGCGCGGAGCTGCGGGTCTCGGGCGCCGTAAGCACACCGTCGGGCAGCGCAAAGCCCTTGAGGCTCCTGTCCATTTTGACGATCGCCTGAGCCATGGTATCCGTGACCTTCTCGGGCAGCACCTTGCGGATGTCGCCGGGGGTAACGCCCGTAGCGCAGGTGGGCCTCACAAACGACAGCTTCTTCGACGGCGTATTATTTAAGAAATCGCCTATTGTCTGGCACGGGGCGCTGTAATCCCCGCCGCCGAGTTTGAAGGCGGTGCTCTCTATCTTCCTTTGCAGCTCAATGCCCGCAAGCGGATGATCGCTGCCGAAATTGCCCGGCTCAATGCCTACGAGCAGGGCGGAGTTTGAATTCTCGCCGTCACGGGCATATTCGCTCATGCCGTTGACGACCACATGGCCCGCCTCCGAAGCAGCGGCGACGACAGTGCCGCCGGGGCACATACAGAACGTATATGCTCCCCTGCCGTGCTCGGGGTGGCAGGCGAGCTTATAATCGGCCGCGCCGAGGGCGGGATGCCCCGCAAACGAGCCGTATTGCGCCTTATCTATAAGCTCTCTCGGGTGCTCGATACGCACGCCGACAGAGAAAGGCTTCTGAATTATATCCGCGCCCTTATCATAAAGCATTTTGACGGTATCGCGGGCGGAATGCCCTATGCAGAGCAGCAGGGTATCGGTCTCGATATCCTCTGCGCTGCCGTCGTGCACGCAGGTGACGCCCTGCACAACGCCGTTTGCGATTATAATATCGGTCAATCGGCAGTTGAAGCGCACCTCACCGCCGAGGGCAATTATCTCCTCACGGAAAGCCTTAACTACAGCGCCGAGACGGTCGGTGCCTATATGCGGCCTTGAGGAATAGCCTATCTCCTCGGGGGCTCCGTGTGCAATCAGCTCGTCGACCACCTTGCGGCAGAGCGGGTCTTTGATGCCCGTGGTGAGCTTGCCGTCGGAAAAAGTACCTGCGCCGCCCTCGCCGAATTGCACATTGCTCTCGGTGTCGAGCTTGCGCTGAGTCCAAAAAACATTGACCTTTTGCGTGCGGGTATCGACATCCGCACCGCGCTCAAGGACTATAGGTCTGAGTCCCGCTCTCGCAAGGGTAAGCGCAGCGAAAAAGCCCGCGGGGCCAAAGCCCGCGATGACGGGTCTGAGAGTGCTCTTGCGCCTGACAGGAGGCATGACGTACTTATACTCGGTATATGCCTCGACCTTGGAATTCCTTGAATGAGCGATTATAGCCGCCTCGTCGGAATCGACCTCGGCATAGACGTTGTAGACAAAGAATACGTTATCCTTTTTTCTTGAATCCACCGCTTTTTTGGCGATACGCAGAGAGGTTATCCTCTCCTCCTTGCAGCGCAGCGCCTTTGCGGCGGCGGTGCGAAGCTCCTTTTCATCGCTGTCAAGCGGCAGTTTAATTTCGCTAATTTTTATCATCAGATTATCTCCCGAATACCGATTCACCGGCAAGCAGCCCCGAGGCCCATGCCCATTGCAGATTGAAGCCGCCGCAGCCGCCGTCAACATCAATTATCTCGCCCGCAAAATACAGCCCTTTAACAAGACGCGACTGCATTGTGGCGGGGTCGATCTCGCCTACATTAACGCCGCCGCTTGTAACTTGGGAATCGTTGAACCCCTTAACGCCTGAAACGGCAACTGTATAGTCTTTCACTTTACACGCTATTGCGGTGCACTCGCCGTCCGTCAGCGTTTTTATCTTTCTGTCGCCCTTGTAAAGTATACACGCTTTACAAATTTGCGCACCCAGTTGCTTCACAAGAATGCCCGAAAGCAGGTCATCGATCGGCCGTTCACCCTTGATATGTCTCAAACTGCAGATATACTCTGTAAGAGCCTTCAAATCAAGCTCCGGAATGAAGTCAATATATGTAAAGGCTTTTTGCTTGTCAGCTATGTGCGAGGCAAGCTCCATTGCCGCAATGCCAGATATGCCGCTGTCGGTGAAAAGTATTTCGCCTTGCGAAGAAGCACTTTTACCGCCCGATTCAAGCCGCAGAGACACGTTGGCAGCTCTTATCCCCTTGAGCGGGCGAACCTCGGCGGGGTCGGCAGCAACAAGCGGCACAAGCGCGGGTCTAAGCTCCGTCACCTTATGGCCGAGCATCTCGGCAAGCGCATAGCCGCTGCCGTCGGAGCCCTGTGACGGTGATGATCTGCCCCCGCAGGCAATCATGACCCTGTCGGCGGCAAACGAATTATTAATAATAAATTTCTGGCCGTTCTTTTTGATTGAATTTATGGGCGTATCGCAGAGCACCCCGACTCCAAGCCGTTCGACCTCAAATCTCAGCGCGTCGAGCACCGATGAAGCGGCGTTGCTCCTCGGATACACCCTGCCCTCGCCGTCAGTGCGGCAACGTAGACCGAGCGTCGCGAAGAAATCCACCACTCTCTCGGGCGGGTACTTTTCCAACGCAGTCAGCGCAAACTCACGATTCTTATATTCATGCCCGAGGGCATGGATATTGGTCAGGTTACAGCGCCCGTTGCCCGTTGCGAGCAGCTTTTTGCCGACCCTCGGCAGCCTCTCGGCAACGGCAATGCGAGCCTCGGGAGCCAGCCGCTTAGCATTAATCGCAGCCGCAAGCCCCGAAGCGCACCCACCTATTATCATGAGGTCATAATTCTTCATATTTTATCCTTTATATATCTATCACTTGCGGCCGGACGCCGAGCATCGGAAGCAGCCTGTCGAATATATCGGCGGTTTTCAGCTTCAGGGTGGTGCTGTTGTTGCAAGGGTGGCAGCAGAAGTATTCGCCCCTCGGCGCTCTGCTGTCAACAGCAAGGCGCACACGGCGCTGCTTATCAAAAATCAGACTGAGTATACTCAGCGAACCGGGCTGAGTTGAGAGCAGCTCTGTCATACGCTCGCTTTTTGCAAAGGAAAGCCGCGATGTGCCGAGCTTCTTTGAGATATCCTTTGTCACGAACTGCTTATCGCCGCCCATCACAAGCAGGATAAATTCACTCTCGTTGCTCGGGCACAGCAGCAGGTTCTTATAGACCGTTGCACCCGTGAGCTTCTCGACCCACGCGCATTGCTCGAGCGTGAAAGCCGGCTCATGCTCAAATAATTCATACTCTATCCCCGCTTTGTCAAGGAAGCGCAGAGTCTCTTTTTTAACATCAAAATCCATAATTATTGCCCGTAAAATGCGGAGGCGTAATCGGCGGCTATCATCTCGACCGTCTTAAGCTCGCCGCTGCTCCTGTCCTTATGCACAAGCACGCCGTCGCTGAAGGAATGCAGGCGCACACAGGCATCCTCGCCCCTCGCAGTCGCCCAACTCTCGGCTGCGGAGCCCATGAAATCCGGGGCGGGATAAACGCTTTCGTCAATCGAATAGCTGCCCGTGTCAAGCTCGGCGCAGCAGAATGAGACGATATTGCCGTCCGAATCAAAGCTGACAAAGCACCTCGCCTTGCTGCTCTGAATGAGATATACCCCGTCGGCAGTCCTCGCGAACTCAAGAAATTCGCTCATCTTGCCGCTCGAATCCTCGTCGGCGGTGAAAATGAAACGGAAAGCGTCGTTCTTCTTATCATACTCCGCGGAGTAGCTCTTTGTAAGCCCCTCGGAGACAAAACGCAGCATATATTCGCTGCCGCCCTTGGAGGTGAATTCAACATCCATCCCCGCGCTCTCGAGCTTATATTCCTCTTTGGCGCGCTCGTCGGTCATATCGCCGTCGAAGCGGTCGGTCAGCGATATTGCGCCGCACTGAAAGGGTTCAAAGGTGGTAAGAATATAATCGCTTTGCAGGAAATAATCGAAGCTGTTTTTTTGCCTTATCTCGGCATTGTGCTGCTCCTCAAGCACATTGACCTTCTCCTCGACCGCGGTCAGCACCGAATTATATCTTGAGCGGCAGCCGAGATAGGTCTTATCGCTGTTTGTAATATTGAGCATCCCCGCCGTCTTGACCGTGGTCTGTGTTTTACCACCCCCGCAGGAGCAGAGGCAGAGCATAAGCACGGCAAGGAGCAGGCAAACCAGTCTTTTCATATAACCGAACTCCGTTAATATAAAAATACAAAAAGAAACAGGGCTTCGCATCGGCAACACGAAGCCCGATCCATGTGTTTATTTCTCGCTGAGGAGCTTTGCAAGCTCATCCATGAAAGTATTGATATCCTTAAACTGCCTGTAAACGGAGGCAAAGCGGACATAGGCGACCTCGTCCAGCTCCTTGAGCCTGTCCATAGCCATTTCGCCTATCTTCACCGAGGTGACCTCACGGTCAAGCGAATTCTGAAGAGCCGTCTCGATATAATCGACCGACTTCTCAATATCCTCAAGTGCCACGGGGCGCTTCTCGCAAGCCCTTAGCATACCGTTGAAGAGCTTGTTGCGGTCAAAGACCTCTCTTGAGCGATCCTTTTTGACTACGATGACGGGCACGCTCTCGATGACCTCATAGGTGGTGAATCTCTTGCCGCAGTTGATGCATTCACGGCGGCGGCGGATGCGCTCGCCCTCATCGGTGGGGCGAGAATCTATAACCTTGCTCTCTTCGCAGGAACAAAACGGACATTTCATGGCAATAACACTCCTTTGAGCTTTGTCTTTTTTCAGTATATCAAAAATCTAACGGTTTTTCAAGGGCATATTTATAATTCACACCCATTGCTGGCAAAATTTTTGAATTGAAGCGCACCGCCGCCTTGAAGTATAATCATATCGGAGGTGTCACAATGAAAAAGATACTGTCAGAGCTTCACCGCCCCGCGAGGCGGATACTTATCATCGGCGGGCTGCTGACCGCAGCGGCGGTGGCTGCGTCCGCCTTCCTCTACTTCGGGGCAGGCAGGCTGCTCGACTACTACCCCTGCGTTGACATGAGTGAGAAGCTGCTCGCCGCTACGAGGCCGCTCGGGGTGTTCGTATGCGCGGGCACTCTCGGCTCGGAATACCTTTCAAAGCAGCGGGAGCACAACGCCGAATAAGCTCAAACTCCGCCCGATTTGTCAGACAATATTCAATAATGTCTAACAAATCGGGTGCTTTTTATATGATTTTATCGGTTTCTTCAGACAAATGAAGTAATTGCATATTTACACTTTCTCGCCTAAAGTGCTATATTCATCCTATCAAAAAAATCCACGGAGGGCAAAAGATGGCTTCTGAGCAAAACAGACTGGAATACTACGCAAAGGTCAACACCGTGCGCGACCTTATCGACCTTGCCGCCGAGAGATACGGCGACAAGCCCTTTATCAAATATCTTGAAGGAGACGAGATAACGGAGAAGAGCTTTAGCGAGCTGAGGGCAAACAGCCTCGCGCTCAGCCGCTACATCCGCTCGATCTGCCCCCGCAGGATGCATATAGCCGTCATAGGCAAGACCACCTATGAATATATCACCGCCCTGACGGGCACGCTCGTGAGCGGCAACGTCTTTGTGCCGTTTGCGCCTAATATCTCGGTCAGGGAGGCGTGCGAGCTTTTTGCCGACGGCGACGTTGAAGCTCTGTTTTATGAGGCGGATTTTGACGAGAGAGCCAAGGAGATAGCCGAGAAATGCCCGCAGCTCAAGACGGTTGTAAATATGGGCGACGCCGAGCATTTCGCCTCGATCTATGCGGAATACGGCGAGAATTCCGACTACGCTCCCCTCTCGGAGGTCGAGCTTGACCCCGACGACTGCGCCGCCATAATCTACACCTCAGGCACAACAGGGGTACGCAAGGGAGTAATGCTCTCGTCAAGAAATCTGATATCAAACGTCACTTATACCGAGCTTGCGCTCGACCCGAACGACGTGATGCTCTCTGTGCTGCCGATGCATCATATATTCTGCATCTCCTGCGATTATTTCAAGCCCCTGCTTGACGGCATCACCGTATGCCTCAACGGTGAGATAAGCAATATCGGCAGGAGCCTTGCGACATTCAAGCCCACCACGATGAGAGCCGTGCCGATGATATGCGACACGCTTATCAAAAAGGTGCATATGCTCCACAAGAAGTACCCCGAGCTGACCGACAGGCAGGCTGCCGAGCTGGTATTCGGCGAGAATTTCAAATGGATAGCCGTCGGCGGAGCGGCCCTCGGCAAGGGGCTTGTAGCCGATTATGAGAAGCACGGTATCATGCTGCGCCAGGGCTACGGCATGACCGAGGTCAGCCCGAAGATATCGACGGCGGATTTCGGCGACGAATGCAAGGACTCCAGCGGCAAGATACTGCGAAGCATCGGCGACGTGAGGATAGTTGACGGCGAAATACAGGTCAAGGGCAGCTCGGTGATGATGGGCTACTACAAAAAGCCCGAGGAGACTGCAAAAGTATTCACCGAGGACGGCTACCTCAAGACCGGCGACCTCGGCAGGATAACCTCGAGCGACCACATCTATGTCACGGGCAGGCTCAAGAATCTGATAATCCTCTCAAACGGCGAAAACGTATCGCCCGAGATGCTGGAGAATAAATTCGCCGATGAAAAAGTCGTCAAAGAGATTGTTGTTTACGGCGATAAGGACAGGATAGTTGCCGAGATATTCCCCGACTCCGAATACGCCTATGCCGCCGGTGTTAGCGATATCAAGAATTACCTTGAATCGAAGGCAGAGCAGCTCAATGAGAGTGAGCCCGAGGAGCGCAGGATAGCCGAGATCCGCCTGCGTGACAAACCGTTTGAGAAGACCACGACGGGCAAGATAAAACGCACCGCGGTTAAAATAGAGTATTAAAACTATTATATTTTATAAATCGGAGGAAACACAAATGCTCGAATACACTCTGCCCGACGGCAGGACGGTGGAATCCTATCCGCTCACCCCGGCGCAACAGCTCATGCTTTATCTTTCTATCCAATACGGCAACCATGTGCCGGTGCTGAATATCTGCACAGGCTACTATTTCCAAGGTGAATTTGACAGTAAAGTGATGAAGGAGGCCGTTCTTGAGGCGATCGACCGCTGCGACGTTATGCGCCTGCGCTTTGCGAAGCACCCTCTCTTTAAGATCGTTCAGTATCTTGCGGACGAAGCGGGCATTGAGATCGAGGAGGAGGATCTCTCAAATATGCCGTGGGATGAGGCACACGAATTCATCAAGGAGCGCGGGCATTCACTCATTGACACATTTGCAGACGCACCTCTGCATCAGATAAAGATAATTCATCTTGAGAATGATTACAACGGCATTTACTTGAAGCTGCACCACCTCGGCTTCGACGGCTATTCGTCAAAAATGCTTATCAGCGACATAATGGCGATATATCTGAGCAAGAAATACGGCAAGCCCTATCCGAAACCGATGCGCTCGTATTTTGAGTGCCTTGAGAAGGAATTCGCCTATGCCGAATCCGACCGCCACGACGAGGATATTGCCTATTGGGTCAGCACGATAACAGACCGCCCCGAGGCGATATACACCGATTATGTTCGCCCGAGCAGGCTTATCGAGCAGAGGATAAGAGAGAACAAACCCGACCTGCGTATCGCCTCCGTCCACGACGGCGACGACCCCTCCTCCAAAACTCTCAGATACAGCCTGAGCAAGGAGACCTCGGACAAGATAATGTCGCTCTGCGCCGAAAAAGGCCTTTCCGTTCCCTGTGTAATGATGATGGGTCTGCGTTGCGCCCTCTCCTCCTTCAACGACAACGAGGAGGACGTTTCTTTCAAACTGATGGTCAACCGCAGAGCTACGCTGCTTGAGAAAAAATCCGGCGGCATGAGGATGCACTTCTTCTCAATGAGGAGCATTGTTAAGCCCGAGATGACTTTCCTTGAGGCGCTCAAAGTCATTGAGCAGGCGCAAAACGAGGTGTTTGAGCATTCAAACCTCAGCTCGCTTGAGGCTATAGCGGTCCGCCACAAGGCAATGGGCAACGAAACGCACGATGTTTATGAGAGCATGAGCTTCTCATACCAGCCCTATATGCCCGTACCGTGCCTTGATGAAAAAATGCGTGACTCAAGTCGAGGTTTCTGGTATAACAACGATGCTTCAATGCAGAATCTTTATCTGACCGTCATGCATCGCAGCAACGACGCAGGGCTTGACTTCAACTACGAATACAGGACAAAAAACAACCCCATCAACGAGCTTGGCATATTCCACAACAAGCTGATAAAATCCATACTGCTCGGCACTCGGAACACGGGCATCACCATCGGTGAGATTCTTGATGAAATAAAGGAAGACGAGGTAGATATATATGCTTGAGAAAATTGTCGATATCATCCTTAACTATGTTGAGCCCGACGATGAGATAACCCCCGACACCCGCATCAAGAGCGAGCTGGGAATGTCGTCGTTTGACCTTGTTTGCTTCGGCGACGATCTCTATGACGAATTCGGCGTTAAGATCGGGGCTGATGATTTCAGGAGATGCGACACCGTCGGCAAGCTCGCCGCATATATCGGGGCGAACTGCTGAGGTGAAGATAACATTCATAAACTCCGCCGAAATAAGCGACGAATTGCTCGCCGAGTGGCTGCTCGAGGCGGACGAAAATAAGCAACGCGAGATAAACCGTATGCAGCAGGCGGATAAGCGAAGGCTGCGTATCGCCGCCGACCATCTTTGCCGCGCCGCAGCGGCCGAGGCTCTGGGTCTATCCCCCGCCGAGGTGAAATTCGGCAAAAACGAGCACGGTAAGCCGACGACGGACGGCATAGAATTCAACCTCAGCCACAGCGGAAATATCGCCGTATGCGCCGTATCGGGCAAGCCCGTCGGCATTGATATCGAAGCCCTGCGCGAGATACGCCCCGATGTGGCTAAGCGCTTTGCGTCGGCAGAGGAGCTTGAATACATCGGTAGCGACCCACGGCGGCTCTTTGAGATATGGACTCTGAAGGAGGCGTATTTCAAGTGCGTCGGCACGGGGATAGGCTCGGATATTAAGAGCGTCACATTCACCGTTGACGGCGGCTACATCCGCTGCTCCGAGCCGGGCTTCACCTGCAAATTCATAAGCATTGCGGACGGCTATATCTGCTCCGTATGCGAAAAAAAAGTTAAAACTCAATAATTATCTCTCCGAGGTCTGCAATAAAATGCCGGCCTCGGAGTTCTTTTATTACAAAACAGTTACGGTTTAAGAATACTATTGACACAGCGGCTCGAATATTGTATAATAAACACCGTTAGATATATATCGCTCGATATATATCAATGAATTTATGTTAATTCTCGCAGAGAGGATGATGAAATGGCGCCGAGAGTTAAATTCACGAGAGACGAGATGGTTCAGGCGGCTCTGAGCGTTGTTAAAGCCAAGGGCATATCCGCCCTAACCGCAAGGGCTATCGCCGACGAGCTGGGGGTATCGACTCAGCCAGTATTCACCTGCTTCAACACGATGGAGGAGGCAAAGAGAGAGGTCCGCGCCGCCGCCATGGCGCTGTATGACCGCTACACGGCGATAGGGCTCAGCATGAAGATACCGTTCTACGGCTTCGGAATGCAGCATATCAAATTTGCAAAGGAGGAGCCGGAGCTTTACAGGCTGCTGTTCCTCACCCCGACACACGACGGCAAAAACGGCGCGATCGAGTCAACGACCCATTCCTTCGAGCAACTGAGCGAGCCGATAATGCGGATATATGACATGACCGCCGCCGAGGCCGAGCGGTATTTCCGCAATATGTGCCTTGTAGGCCACAGCATCGCAACGCTGATAGTCACGGGCGGCTGCCCCTACTCCGATGAGGAGATAAGCAACATAATCACCGGCTTCAGCGTCGCCATGTGCAGAGCCATCAAGCAGATACCCGGCTTCACAGAGAATAATTATGACCGCTTCAAGGTCTTTTCCGATGTCATTGAGGGCTACCGAAAAGACAAAAACCACTAAACCGATTGGAGAATTATTATGCTTAAAATCGAACACCTTACAAAAACATTCGGCGAGAAAAAGGCCGTTGACGACCTCTCGCTTCACATCGCCCCGGGCGAGATCTACGGCTTCATCGGCCACAACGGCGCCGGCAAGACCACCACGCTCAAATCCGTTGTCGGCATTCAGAATTTTGACGAGGGCGAGATCACAATATGCGGCACCTCCATCAAGGCCGACCCCCTCACCTGCAAAAAGCAGATAGCCTATATCCCCGATAACCCCGACCTGTATGAATACATGACGGGCATCAAGTATCTGAACTTCATCGCAGATATATTCGGCATCGGCTCGGCGGAGAGAGTGGAGCGCATACACAAATACGCCGACATATTTGAGCTGACCGCCGACCTTGCTCAGCCGATAGCCTCCTATTCACACGGCATGAAGCAAAAGCTCGCCATCATCTCAGCATGGATACACGATCCGAAGCTGATCATCATGGACGAGCCGTTTGTCGGCCTCGACCCCAAGGCGGCCCACCTGCTCAAGGGCATGATGCGCGAGGTCTGTGACAACGGCGGCGCAATATTCTTCTCCACCCATGTGCTTGAGGTCGCCGAGAAGCTCTGCGACAAGGTTGCCATAATCAAGGCGGGCAAGCTCATCCGCTCCGGCACCATGGAGGAGGTCAAGGGCGACGATTCGCTCGAGGAAGTATTCCTTGAATTGGAGGGAGAATAATGCTCAAAACTCTGCTTCACAAGCAAATGACGGAGATATTTCGCAGCTATTTCTACGACGCAAAGAAGAACAAAAAGCGCTCGAAAGCATCAACGACAATGTTCTTCGCCATATACGTCATACTCATGGTCGGCGTGCTCGGCGGCATATTCACCTATCTATCGATATCCATGTGCGAGCCCATGGTCATTGCGGGAGCGGGCTGGCTCTACTTCACGATAATGAGCCTTATCGCCATAGCCCTCGGCGCATTCGGCAGCGTATTCAACACCTACTCCGGGCTTTATCTCTCAAAGGATAACGACCTGCTGCTCTCAATGCCGATACCCGTGCGCTACATCATGATTTCCCGCCTGCTGGGCGTTTATCTGATCGGTCTTATGTATTCCGAGGTCGTGATGCTGCCCGCAATAATAGTCTATTGGGTCATCGCCGCCCCGGGCGCAGCCGCAGTGGTCTGCTCACTGGTGCTTGCGCTGCTCGTCTCGGTGATAGTCATGCTGCTCTCATGCCTGCTCGGCTGGGTGGTAGCCAAGGTAAGTCTCAAGCTCAAGAATAAGAGCTTCATCACCGTGCTTGTCTCGCTGTTGTTCTTCGGCGTATACTACTTTATATCCTTCAAGGCTCAGGATATTATCCAGAATCTTATCGTCAACGTCTCAACCTACGGTGCAAAGATTAAGGCTTCGGCATACCCGCTCTATTTCCTCGGCCGCATGGGCGAGGGTTATATAACAGCAGCCGTCGTCGTGACCGTCATAGTCGCCGTGCTCACGGCTCTGCTGTGGTTCCTGCTCTCACGCAGCTTCATCGGCATAGCCACATCGACCGCCAAAGCTACAAAGACGGTTTACAAAGAAAAAGCCGAAAAGGTCAAGAGCGTATCCTCCGCCCTCTTCGGCAAAGAGATGCGCCGCTTCACTGCCAGCCCGAGCTATATGCTTAACTGCGGCCTCGGCATTGTCTTCCTGTTCATCGGCGGCGTTGCGCTGCTCATCAAGGGCAATTATCTCGGCGAAGTGCTTAAAGCTGCGTTCGTCGAGCAGCCCGACACCGTGCCCGTGCTTCTGTGCGCCGCGATATGCGCCATGATCTCGGCGATAGACATCACAGCCCCCTCGATATCGCTCGAGGGCAAGTCGATATGGCTCGCACAGTCCCTGCCTGTCAACGCTTGGCAGGTGCTCAAGGCGAAGCTCAAGGTGCAGATACTTCTCTCGGGCGTACCCGCCCTCTTCTGCACGCTCTGCGGCGTTTTCACGCTGAAGATGACCCTTGCCGAATCACTCATAACTATTGCGATCATCGCAATATACACGCTCCTCGCCGCGGTATTCGGCCTCGTCCTCGGTCTTAAAATGCCGAATCTCACCTGGACAAACGAGATAACCCCGATAAAGCAGGGCGGCAGCGTTATGTTCGCCATGTTCGGCGGCTGGGCATACAGCGCAGTCATCGCACTCCCGTTTTTCTTCTTCGCATACCCCCTCGGCGCCGCAGCCTACCTCGGCTGCATAGCGGCGCTCAGCTTGATAATCAGCGTCACACTCTTTATATGGTGCAAAAAGAAAGGCGCTGAGATATTCTCAAATCTCAGCTGCAACTAATGAATTATGAAAGAATTTTTTGATATCAGCGGTATCCCCGCAGCGCTTTACGGCAAAAGATCCGATAAAGTATTCCTCTTTGTTCACGGTCAATTCGGCTGCAAGGAGGAGGCGGAGCGCTTCGCCGAGGTCGCAAATCCGCTCGGTTGGCAGGTGCTCGCTATCGACCTGCCCGAGCACGGCGGCAGGCAGGACGGCGTAAAGCTGCTGCCTTGGGAGGTCGTACCCGAGCTGCAAAAAGTAATGCAATACGCAAAGGCGAATTGGCAGAGCATATCTCTCAGAGCCACCAGCATCGGCTCGTGGTTCTCTCTGCTCGCATTCAAGGGCGAGCGGCTCGAACGCCGCCTGCTCGTCTCTCCACTGCTCGACATGGTCGATATGATAAGCGGCTTGATGCAGCTTGCGGGCGTGAGCGAGGAGAGCCTTGAGGCCGAGGAAGAGATACCGACCGAATTCGGTCAAACCCTCTCATGGGATTATCTCTGCTATGCCCGCAGCCACCCCGTCTCCGCCGAGGGCGTGACGGATATCCTCTACGGCGATGCGACGAGACTATCCCCCGCAGGGTCATCGACGGCTTCATTGCCGCAAACCCCTGCACGCTGACCGTAATGCCGGGCGGCGAGCATTGGTTTCACACCCCGGAGCAGCTTGAATTCATGAAAAATTGGGAACATGAGACGCTCTCACACAATTAAACCGCTTACAGCGCTTCTTCACAAAAGAGGCGCTGTATTTTTTTGCAAAAAGGGCTTGACAAAAGTGTCGGTAGGCTGTAAACTATAATTGTCGGTAGGCTACCGACAGTCAGGAGACGATAATATGAACGAATTAAAGCTCGGCGCGGTTGACGAGAAATTCGCCGACATTGTCTGGAGCAACGCCCCGATATCCACGGGCGAGCTTGTCAAGCGCTGCGCCGCTCAGCTGAATTGGAAGCGCCCCACCGTCTACTCCGCACTCAGAAAATTCTGCGACAACGGCATATTCAAGACCGAGGACAGCACCGTCACCGTTTTGATAACCAAGGAGCAGCTCCACGGTATGCAGAGCGCAAAATTCGTGGACGAAGTATTTGGCGGCTCGCTGCCCGCTTTTATAGCGGCATTCTCAAGCCGCAAAAAGTTGACCGACAAAGAGATTGACACCATCCGGCGCATGATAGACGAGGCGAAGGAGGTGCGGTAATGGGCGGCTTTATGAATTCGCTTACCGAGGTATTCCTCAAGGTGCTCGACATGAGCATGGCGGCAACATGGATGATGCTTGCCGTAGCGCTGCTGCGGGCGCTGCTCAAAAAAGCCCCGCGCTCGCTTATCTGCCTTATGTGGGCGCTGACCGCCGTGCGGCTGCTTTGCCCGCTCTCATTCAGGAGCATTTTCAGCCTTGTACCAAGCTTCAGCCCGACCGATCGGGTGATTGCAAGGGCCGCCGAGAGCGTTATTACGCCCGCTGCCGTGCCGAGCCCGAGCCCGAGCCCAAGCCTGCCCGCCGTGACAAAGGCGCCGCAAGCTGCCGCGTCAACGGTGAATTTGACCGAGATCCTCGCCGTGATATGGCTTGCAGGCGTTGTCGCAACTCTTATCTGCGCCGCTGTCAGCTACGTCAGGCTGCGTAAAAAGGTCGCAATGACCGCACCGCTCGAGGGCAACATCCTGCTGTGCGACTCGGTAAGCTCCCCGTTCATCCTCGGCGTTATCAGGCCGAAGATTTATCTACCGTCTGATATGGACGGCGAAAAACGTGAGCTTGTGCTCGCCCATGAGAGAGCGCATCTCGCCCGCAAAGACCACCTGCTGAAGCCCGCAGCCTTTGCCGCGCTTGCGCTGCACTGGTTCAACCCGCTCTGTTGGCTCTCATACGCCCTGCTTTGCCGTGACATTGAGATCGCCTGCGACGAACGGGTGATAAAAGACCTCGGAAGCGACAAAAAATGCGCCTATTCGCAGGCACTGCTCGATTGCAGCGCCCCGAGGCGCACCGCAGCCGCCTGCCCGATAGCGTTCGGGGAGGTCGGAGTTAAAGAAAGGGTGAAAAATATTTTGAATTACAAGAAGCCCGCATTTTGGCTCATTATATCCGCAGTTATCATTTGCATTGCAGCGGCTGTATGCCTGCTGACCGACCCCGCAGGGGTACGCCTTGACAAAATGACCGACTTTGCCGGCACGGACGGCGCCTTTGACGATATCTCGAGCATAACCGTCGCCTATGAAGGCAAGACCTTCACCGTCTCCGACGAAGCAGCCGTCAAATCGGCGACCGAAGCTCTCAAAAAAATCAGGATACACAAAAGCCCCATCGACGGCTCCACCCCCGAGAACCGCCCGTCATATCTGACCGTCTGCATAAACCACGGCAACGGCGCGGACACTCTCTTCTGCTTCGGCAAGGATCTCGCCGAAATGTATGAGTGCGGATACTTCAAGGAGTCCTACTCGCATAGGGTGGTTTCACCAAAAGAGGTGGAAAAATTCATCGACGCCCTTGCGGGCTGTGAGGTCACCGAGGGTGGGATCGTATACGGCAAGACCTATTACAGCGATACTGTCGACGACGGCAAGGTAAATTCAACACCGTCGTTCAAGCTTGATAAGGACGGCAAATTTGAGTTTTCACCCGGGTTTCTCAGCAGCTATCTCGGCATCGGCAGCTACCGCTTTGACGGCGTAAGGCTGACACTCAAAACGGATGACGGCAAATATGTCATCGCTTTACGAGCCGAGGGCGCAGCCTTCCGCTACTACGCCGCCGACTCCTCACCCGAGGATGTCCTCAAGGACGGCACGGTATTCAACTGAACACAGCAAAATACCCCTTCGGAGCTTGAAACTCCGAGGGGTACTGTATTATTATTTGCAGACAAGCTCGCCGTTCTCGGCGTCGACCGTGATGGTGGAGTCCGCGTCAATGTCGCCTGAGAGTATCTTGCGGGCGACGAGGGTTTCAAGGCTGCTTTGCAGATATCTGCGGAGCGGTCTTGCGCCGTAGACGGGGTCGTAGCCGCGGTCGATGATAAGCTCCTTGGCCTTGTCGGTGACCTCGAGTCCGAGGCTCCTGTCGGCGAGACGCTTCCTGAGCTGAGCGAGCATGATATCAATGATGCCGTTCAGGTTATCCTTGGTAAGCGGGCGGAAGAATATCGTCTCGTCAAGCCTGTTGAGGAATTCGGGGCGGAAGCTGCGGCGCAGCTCCTCCATAACGCCCTTCCTTGCTTCCTCCGAGATATTGCCGTTCTCGTCAATGCCGTCGAGCAAATACTGGCTGCCGAGGTTAGAGGTCAGGATGATGATGGTATTCTTGAAATCCACCGTCCTGCCCTGGCTGTCGGTGATACGGCCGTCGTCAAGCACCTGGAGCAGGATATTGAATACATCGGGGTGAGCCTTCTCGATCTCATCAAAGAGGACGACCGAGTAGGGCTTGCGGCGCACAGCCTCGGTGAGCTGACCGCCCTCGTCATAGCCGACATATCCCGGAGGCGCACCGATAAGACGGGACACGGAGTATTTCTCCATATACTCGGTCATATCAATACGCACCATATTGTGTTCGTCGTCAAACAGGCAATCCGCCAGAGCCTTTGCAAGCTCCGTCTTGCCGACGCCCGTGGGGCCGAGGAAGAGGAAGCTGCCGATGGGTCTGTTGGGGTCTGAGATACCCGCGCGGGAGCGCAGGATGGCCTCGGTGACCTTCTGCACGGCTTCGTCCTGGCCGACAACTCTCTCATGGATGACCTTATCGAGATGCAGCAGCTTCTCACGCTCGCCCTCCATCAGCTTGGTAACGGGTATACCAGTCCATTTTGCGACGATGGCGGCTATCTCCTCCTCATCCACGGTGTCATGGACAAGGGTGTTTTCCTTGCGCTGCTCGCTGCGCTCCTCAGCCTCCGAGAGCTTCTTCTCGAGGGCGGGGAGATCGTAATACTTGAGCTTTGCGGCCTTTTCGTATTCATAATGAAGCTGAGCCTGCTCGATGTCGGCGTGCATCTGCTCGATCTCCGACTTGATGCGCTTTACCTCGTCAACGCTCTGCTTCTCGGCATCCCAGCGGGATTTCATCTCGTTGTATTTATCCTTATTCTCCGCAAGCTCAGCGCCCAGCTTCTCAAGGCGCTCCTTGGAGAGCTTGTCGGTCTCCTTTTTAAGAGCCATTTCCTCGATCTCGAGCTGCATTATCCTCCTGCGGACATCGTCAAGCTCGGAGGGCATAGAATCGATCTCGGTGCGGATGGAGGCGCAGGCCTCATCCACAAGGTCGATAGCCTTATCGGGCAGGAAACGGTCGGTAATGTATCTGTCGGAGAGCGTAGCGGCGGCGACAAGCGCGCTGTCGTGGATACGCACGCCATGATAGACTTCGTAGCGCTCCTTAAGACCTCTCAGTATCGAGATGGTATCCTCGACCGTAGGCTCATTGACCATAACGGGCTGGAAACGACGTTCAAGAGCGGCGTCCTTCTCGATATACTTCCTGTATTCGTCCAGAGTGGTGGCGCCGATGCAGTGCAGCTCGCCCCTTGCAAGCATGGGCTTCAGGAGGTTGCCTGCGTCCATGCTGCCCTCGGTCTTGCCTGCGCCGACTATAGTATGAAGCTCATCAATGAAGAGCAGGATCTTGCCCTCGGACTTCTTGATCTCCTCGAGGACGGCCTTCAGCCTCTCTTCAAACTCGCCTCTGTATTTAGCGCCGGCTATAAGAGCGCCCATATCAAGGCTGAATACGGTCTTATCCTTCAGCCCCTCGGGCACGTCTCCCCTGACTATCCTCTGGGCAAGCCCCTCGGCTATGGCGGTTTTGCCGACGCCCGGCTCGCCTATCAGGACGGGGTTGTTCTTGGTCTTTCTCGAAAGGATACGGATGACGTTCCTTATCTCGGTGTCACGACCGATAACGGGGTCGAGCTCGTTATCGCGGGCACGCTTGACAAGGTCGGTGCCGTATTTTGCGAGGGCATCGTAAGTGCCCTCTGGGTTATCGCTCGTGACGGGGCCGCTCTTGACCTTGGAAAGAGCCTCGGTAAAAGCATTCTTTGTGATGCCGTGGGCGTTGAATATCTTCCTTATCTGCGGGGTCATGTCGGCGAATATGCCGAGCATCAGATGCTCAACTGAGACATATTCATCCTTCATGCTCTTTGCTGCTTTCTCGGCGGCGCGGATTATACGGTCGGTCTCGGCGGAGAGATACATATCGCCGCCCGAAACCTTGGGAAGAGTCGAAATATATGAATCCAGCTCAGCGAGGACGGCGTTGCTGTCAACGCCCATCTTGCCGAAGAGCGACGGGATAAGGCCGCCGTCCTGGTCAAGCAGAGAATAGAGCAGGTGCTCGGGCATGAGCGCCTGATTCTCGTTCTCGGACGCGATATTCTGAGCGTTCTGGATCGCTTCAATGGTTTTTTGAGTGAAGTTCTGAGTGTTCATTAAATCACCTGCTTAATTTAGTATAGGTTGCTTAAATAATAATGTTTTGGCGCGCGGCATACTCGCCGTAACGGCGGTCTATATCCGCTGCCGAATATCTGCCGGAGAGGTAGCCCTTCATCAGCTCGTCAAAAAGCTCGATATAGGCGGAGATAGCCCCCGCCAGCTCCTGCGGCGTGAAATCCTTGTGCGGCACGGCAAGGCTGCGGCAGAATTTGTTATCATAGAGCGCATAATTGACGTTCACAACACCCCTGCGCGGCAGGTATTTCTGCTCCGTCTTGTGCCAAAGGCGGAAGAAATCGGTCATATCGCTGATAAGAGCGGCGCTCTGAGTGCGGAATATAACGGAAAGCTCGCCTATCGAACCCTCCCCGCTCTCATAAAGCTCCACCTCGTATTTGACGGTGGGGCGGTATTTATACTCAAGGCTGCTTTTGAGCGACATGGTGAGGTCATTCGGCGCAAAGAACGGCACAAGCTGCCCATATGGCGCCACGGCCTCGACAATGGCCTGAAAGACATCATTTATACGCCTTTGCGGCGTAGTCATGCCGAGATACTCAGCGAGGATCTGGTTTATCAGATTTGAACGGTTCGTGCCCATTTGGTGAGCAAGCCGATCCGCCTCTCTCACGACCTCGTCGCTGAGCATCAGGCTGTATAAGGTCTTTTTCAAGAGTATCAGCTCCTTTTTTTGCTTTTCTGACTGTATCATACCACCATCTCAAACTTTTGTCAAGAGATTTATATAAATGTTCACACAAAGTTAATAAATTTCAATACAAGTTTTCAAAGATGCAAAAACACCCGCGCACACATGAAGTATGCACGGGCATAAACTTATTAAAACAGATTTAACCGTATATCCTGCGACTGTATTCGGCGTATTCGCCGCTTTTTATCTCATCCATCCACTCGGTGTTATCGAGATACCATTTGATAGTCTCGGCGATACCGACGTCGAACGAGGTCTCGGGCCGCCAGCCAAGCTCCGTTGATATCTTGGTCGGGTCAATGGCATAGCGCAGGTCGTGACCGGCTCTGTCCTTGACATGGGTTATCAGCGACTCCGGCTTTGAGAGAGCAGCAAGGATCGTCTTGACCACGTCTATATTGCGCTTCTCATTGTGGCCGCCGACATTGTATATCTCCCCCACTCTGCCCGAGTGGATGACCATATCTATCGCCTTACAGTGATCCTCAACATAAAGCCAGTCGCGCACATTGAGACCTTCGCCGTAGACGGGCAGGCTCTCATCCGCCTGAGCGCGGACTATCATGAGCGGTATCAGCTTCTCGGGGAACTGGTAGGGGCCGTAGTTGTTTGAGCAGCGGGTTATCGTCACGGGCAGGCCGTAGGTCCTGTGGAATGCGAGGGTCAGCAGGTCGGCGGACGCCTTTGAAGCCGAATACGGGCTTGAGGTGACAAGATTCATCGTCTCGGTGAAGAAGAGGTCAGGTCTGTCAAGCGGCAGATCACCGTAGACCTCGTCGGTGGAGACCTGGTGATAGCGTGAAACGCCGTGGCGTCTGCTCGCGTCGAGCAGGCACGCAGTGCCGGTGACGTTTGTCTCAAGGAAGATAAACGGATTCTCGATCGACCTGTCAACATGGCTCTCGGCGGCAAAATTGACCACGATGTCGAATTTCTCCTCGGCAAAGAGCTTGTCAACAAGCTCCCTGTCGGCAATATTGCCCTTGGCGAACTTAAATTTCGGATTCTCCATAGCCTTATTAAGGCTCTTGAGATTGCCCGCATATGTGAGGGCGTCGAGGCAGACTATATCATAATCCGGGTGCTTATCAAGCATATAATAGACGAAGTTGCAGCCTATGAAACCGGCGCCGCCCGTAACAAGAATTTTCAAATCATTCACCCTTTTCTTCATTATCAGTGATCGGCTCGGCCTCCTTGACCGAGACGGTCTTGCGGTATTCGACCTTATCGTACATTTTCCTGAACCTCACCCCTACGGCGTAGGTGGTGCTGCACTGCTCGCAGACGAAATTCGCCCTGAAGAACTGCCCGCGGAACTTCCACTCGGTGAGCTGGCGACAGGGTCTGCCGCAGGTCTCGCAGATATGCTCCATGCGTTTTTTATCCACAAGCGGATTATCAATATTCCTTATAACCTTTGCCTTATACAGCAGCTTTGAATAGAAATCGTCGTTGCACTCAATGACGTTTGCGGCAAAGAACGGCTCGTCATACATCGCCTTGAATATATCGGCGGTAAGCATACTGTCGCCGAGGGCACGGTGATGAATATAGACCTCGGGGTCAATGTCGAGGTTCTGCGCCGCGGCGAGAAGACCCGTTTGCTTGCTGCGGTCGCATTTGAACTTGGTCTGATAATATTTTTGCAGGTCGCAGTAATAGCTGAGGAACGGAATAGTCCTGATGCCGTTGAGGTACTTGTAATTATCTATCAGCACCCGTATGTCGCCGTCGCCCCATGTGAGCACCACCGTCTCGCTCGTGCCGACCCATTTGCGAAAGACGGAGAACGCCTTGGTGAACGGGACTCCCGTGCTGATATCGTCGTTTGTCAGGTGAGTCAGGCGCTTGACGCTGCCCCTGAGCTTCTTGCCTATCTGAGAGCGAATAATACACGAGAAGGTGTCCACCGTCTCAAGCTCGTCGTCGAGCTTCACCGCCCCTATTTCAATTATCTCGTTGATATAGCCGTCCGCCTTTTTGGCATAGGTATTATTCCACTCGAGATCCATTATAATATACTGCATCAAAACATTCCTTTTAGCGATTTTGAATGACTACATTATATAATACATTAAATATCGCCCGTTTGCAAGTGGTAATTGTCAGCGGCGGGGCAAATCTTCGTTTCAATGTAAAATCGACCGACTTTTAGGCATTCAAGAGCCCGACCGAGTGTAAAAAAACAAATTATTCCGTATTTTTATGAAAAAACACTTGATTTTTTGCTCCGGCTCGTATATAATAATTGAGCATTTGATTGCAGATACGGAGAGTTGTCCGAGCTGGTCGAAGGAGCACGATTGGAAATCGTGTAACGGGCTATCACCTGTTCGAGGGTTCGAATCCCTTGCTCTCCGCCATAAGTACACCGTAATTTTGATAGAATTACGGTGGACTTTTTCTATGCCCGAAAACCGCTTGAAATAAGGCTTTTCGGTAGAAAAATTCGCAAAGATATGGTATAATATTTTTGAAATAAAACGAAAAATCGGAACTTAGGAGAGATATAATGAAAATAGCGAATGGAATGCAGTTTGTAAATGACGAAGCTGTCATTGGGAAATGGAATAATATCGGTTGGATTGAAAATACATATTGGACTTCGCTTGACGGATTAAATGAAAAAAGCGGTGAATATGATACAATATACTTTTTGCCGAACGGTGAACCGTACTGGATATTTGAAGGCTGGACAAAAGGCGTTCTTTTAATTCATTACGGCGGTAACGAGCCTATTCTTACATACAAATACGATATACAAGTAATTGACGGCAAGGAATATCTGTTTTTCAGACTAAAAAACAAAACCGAGATTTTTGTCAAGTTCAATTCAAAGCACTATACAAAAGCGACTCTCGGCAGGCACGATAACATTGAACTTCCGTTTGTTTATGATGAGCGTATAACAGGAAAATGGAAGTCTGTTGGTTTTGTTGATACAATGGAAAGCTTTTCACCAAACAATACTTGCGACGATCTTTATCTGAAAGAAATCTTCTTCTTCTCTGACGGCAGATTGGAACAGACTACTATGGACGAGGTGTGGCACGATAAATGGACAAAAGGCTGCGTTATTAACATACATCGCACAACTGTTGCTGCTTATGAAATAAAAGCTATAAACGGTACAGAGTATTTATTTATGGAGTGGAAAATGGGAAACTATATCTATGGCGGTAAGGAACCCGATTTTTATGTGTTTGTCCGCGCATAAGAACACAGATGTTTGACTTTTTCATTATTGTCAAGAGTTTCATTCTTTGATATAATCAATTTGATAAAATGAATGGCAGTGTAAAGTTAAAATGAAAGAATAGCTCACAAAAACGCAAAAAAGCTTCACGCGACGAGCGGGAACTCCTGTTTTTTCCATATCTTCAAAGCCGGGAACGGGAGATGAAAAAAAGCGTTTTCGCGTGACTTCATATGTCACCGCGAACAGCGTTCAAGACATCGGCCGCCTTTACAGCGAAGACTTTGACATAATCACAGACGTGATTCTTTTCGGCTGCGCGAGCTTTGATTCAACAGGAGAAGTCAATATCCAAAAAAAAGCTCTTGAAAAGGCTCTTTCAAACCTTTGTGCCGTGATCGGCGAGCGCGACGTTTCGATCCATGTGAATCTTCTCGGCCCCGGTCCGCTCGAAAGCCACGATGATTACAGCAAGGCTATGAGAGACCAAGGAGAGCAGCATACAAAGGCTTTCAAAAGCGGCGTACTTGAGGATAATATAATCGCGCTCGTTGACAAATATGATTTTGACGGCGTGTATTTTGACTATGAATACCCGATGGATTATACAAACTGGACTCCGTTCAACCGGTTTCTTATCCGCCTTGACGCAAAGCTCGGCAAAAAAATTCTCGGGCTCGCCGTTTCCGAGTGGGACATCAAGCTTTCTCCCGGTTCATATACTGCCGTCGATCGCTTTGAAATTATGCTTTATGACATTTATGACGACGAAGGAAGACATTCGACACCCGAAACCTTCATGGAGCTTTCAAAAAAGCTGAGAAGATATTCGATTCCGTCCGAAAAGATCGACCTAGGTCTCCCGTTTTACGCGAAGCCGTCCGACAGAACCGCCTATTGGTACGCCTACGCCGACTATTGCGACAAGCTTAACGAAAACGGTTTTTATTATGACAACGAGCTTGACAAAGCATTTTGGTTCAACCGCCCGTCGGAAATCGCCGAGAAAACGCGGTTTGCAGTCGAAAAAGGCTTTGGCGGAGTAATGATTTGGCATTACAGCTGTGATCTTCCGTCGAGCAATCCGCACTCGCTTTTGAAAGCGGTCGGAGACACCGTTTCGTCTCTGTCTTCAGTTTAATACAACACCAAAGGCTTCCTCATTCGATTTTTGAGGAAGCCTTTTATTATAATTATTACGCGAGAAACGTTGACCGCTGCTCGAAATGCCGTGCTCTTTGCTCCGCTCGGATATCTTTTTCACGCTCCGAGCTTTTCCTTTGAAGGCGACTCAAGCATAATTACGCCGAAACCCATAAGTGCCGTTTTACTTGCAAAATGCGGTGCCGGGGTTACTGCTACTTTGAATGCATCATAATCTATATTTTCTTCCCTTACACCGCAAATGAATACGGCTGAATAAGATTACAAATAATAACAATGGCGGATTTATCAAGCTGTAAAAAAAATCCCGCTCGACAGAACGGGATTTCAACCTGAATTGTTAAACAGCTCATGCAAGCAACTTAAAAATATCTCTTATTGCCCATGTCGCTAAGAAGCCGATCACAACAGTAAGCATAATACCGTTGAGCAATCTGCTTTTTACTCTGTCTCCGATTAAGAAATATATTCCCATAAACGGAAACGACCAAAACATCGGGTGAAAATGAAATGCTCTTTCAAAATCAAACCGTAATGCACACAAAATCGACCGTGTAAAGCCGCAACCGGGGCACTGTATACCGAAAAAATGCTTCCATATGCATCCGATACCGGTAACAGACGAAATCAAATAACCGATGCCAAGCAAAATAATGAAGAATAATTTCGGCAAAAGCTCCTTAAACCGAAGCTTCACTCAGAACAGCTTCTCGGGGTCAACAACATAGCTGCCGGTAAGGATTTTAACAAAGTCAATGATTGCAAGAATGTACCCGAGGCCGAAGCAAAGGCTTGCTACAATTTTAACGATACCTTTTTTGGTTTCGCCCATCATAAAGTTGTGAACACCGAAGCCGCCCAGCAAGAAACAAATAATTGCCATCGTGGTTTTATCTTTGCCGTTGAGATATTCTCCGGATACGACATTATTCTGCTGCTGGTCATTTGCCGCAGGTGCTGCGGGAGGGGTCACGGAATTATTTGCGGAGCCGTTTACGGCAGCGCCGCATTTTGCACAAGTATTGGCATTCGGAGCAAGCTCTCCGCCGCAATTCTGGCAGAACTTGTCACCGTTACCTACCTTAACGCCACAGTTTTCACAGAATTCCTGGTTACCATTGAGAATTACTCCACAGTTTTTGCAATACATAAAAGCAACCTCTCCTTAATAGATTATGGCATTTGAGTATAGAATGCCCAAAGTTATTATAACATACTTTTTCGGTTATTGCAAGACTGTTTCTGTTAATTTTTTATAAAAGTGCTGAAATTTCCGATAGATTTTTTGCAGTTTTTCAGAATTTTATGTCAATAACTGTGTTTAAAGTGCTTTTAACGGCGCGGGTCATTACCTTGCTTTTTTCCGTCCTTTGGACTTTACATATAATTTAAAAAATCTCCGCCTGCGGTCGTCAAAAATCCATCCTCCGTCACGAAAGACAGCTTGTTGCTATTGCTTTTTGCTTCTATCAAACACTGCAAATCAGTTTTGAAAGATTCATATAAAAATCGAAAAATCCCTGGCGTGAGCCGAAGGCCTTTTCATCGGCAGCATTGCAAAAATCATAATGATCTGCGCCGTAAATCGTGGGCATAACATACCATACTCCGGGAATAATGACTTTTGCTTCGTCATATGTGATGTGATCCTCCTCAAACGGATAAAGAGCACTCTTAAGCGGAACTATTCCGTCGTTGGCTCCCCACGACTTATCGATAAACTTTCCTCCGATAAACATATTTACCGATGCGGATATAAGCGGTGAAGACAACTTGAACGGGAGAAATGCGTCGTAATCTTCATTCAATTTTGTATAGCCATTCCTGCCATCTTTCGTGATACATGCCGAATACGAAAAATAGTATGCGGATTTAACCGTTTTAATCATTTTATTGAGTTTTTCTGCGCCCTGAACCGTTAGATCATAGCCGCAGTGGTCCATTGACAGCGCCATTTTCAAACAAGCCAACGGATTAAATCCCGCCTTTTCGCCCGTAAAAGGATCCTTGGTTATCCCCCACTGATCAAGCATCAGGTCATTATGAGATTTGCCCGTAACGCATTTGAGGTGAAGCAACTGTATCATAAGGAATGCCGGGGCAACAGTATCGGACACATAATTTGAAACCGTTGAACCGTTATGCGGTGAAGCGATGGTGGTAACCGAATGTATTCCCTTTTCGTGACCGCCTTTAAAGAGCTCGGAGCAGTTATTCTTATCGGCATTCATTTCTGTTTCATTCCCGTAGGCAAGAAGGGACGCCAAAAGTCTAATAGTCTCACCGCCAAAGGAATGTCCGACGAAGTTCAACGGGCTTTCGAGATTCCACGGTGTACCCATGGTTGCTCTTCCGGTATAGTCCCTTCCGTAACGCGAATGACCGCATTCCCTTGAATGCGCCTCGCCGTAATCAACGATTGTACCCGTCAGCTGCGCATAAAGCTCGCAGGCTCTGTCCCATGCGCTGCTGTAGCCGCCCACGGGTGGATTATATACCGTGTAACCCTGTGCACGAAGGTAGGTGATCACATTGTTTTCAGGCTGAGTTCCCCAATAAGGTCTGGTTTTCTCCTGAGGCGATGTTTCTCCCCAGCCGCACATTCCATGAACAAAAATGAACGGATACTCGGTTTTTTTACTTTCGGCGAAGCCGACAACCGTCAAATTGAACATAAGCCCAACGCAGAGTAAGGTGCTGACAAATGATATAAAAAGCTTTCTTTTCATGTAAAATCCTCCTTGATGACATTATGCCAAATACCCTTAACATTCAACTAATTATCAAGTTTTTCGATACCGCGCAGACGTTTAGAGTATATTATATAATTTGGCAATTTGTCAAGTTGTAATCTTTATGTAGTTAAAAAGAGCCTTGGATCGCACTCTTTGTTCTATTTCAGCTTTTCGATGAGTGTTTTAAGGTCAAAGGCTTCGTCGCCTATTCTGCCGACGCCGAGGGAATATTTATCCGCCGAGCCTATCTCCTCGGCGGTGAGGCCGTCGAGATACTCCGCAATGCGGATGAAGGTCAAGGTCTGCTCATACATAAGCTCCGGGTCGAATTTCTCCATCTCGTGGCTCTCGCTCTCAACGCAGAGGTAATCGGGTGAAGTGACGAGCGATATCTCGGGGATGCCGACGTTAAAAAACGGCTGTCCCTCGCCGAAATGCAGGAAGTTGTGCCCCTTGAGCGTGACCGTTCTGAGACGCTCTCTGCCCTTGACGCACTCCCAATACACCTTTTCCATGGTTTCGTTGCCGGTGTAGACCTCCTCGATGTCGATATCGTTTGTTTTTTTATAAACGCCGTCGGCATCCTTCCACTCCGTGCAGCCCATGTGCTCGGGAGTGATGGCGGCGACGACCTTCATGTGGCCGTCCCTGCCGTCCCACAAGCCCTTATTATCATGCAGCCACAGCGAGGTGGCCTGGTCTGAGATGCCGTTCGGGCTTTTGAAAACAGGCAGCCTGAAATGGCCCGTGACGAATACGAATATCAGCGTGCGCTTCGGCTTATGCTCCTTGAAATAACGCATCATCGCCAGCATTGCGATCGCGCCGTTCTCCTCAACGCAGTTGACGCCGTCCGTGTGCGTATTGATGACGACTGCCTCGTTGGTATTCTCACCGTAAATTATCGAGCAGAACGACTCGGTCTCGGCATCCTTCTCGCGCTCGGCGGTCAGAGTGACCGTGGCGGAGAGATTGGCTTCGGCAGCGGCGATTATCTTCTCACCGTCTGTGCTGTTGACCCAAACGGCAGGAATGCCTTGATAGCCGAGGATGAAGTTGAGATATTGACCCTCGACCATTGCGTCTGACATACGCTCCCAAACGCAGATGACCGCTTTGACTCCCATCTTTGCCGCAACGGCGAGGAACGGGAATTTAACGAACGCTGAGGCAACGGGGCCTTTGTAATATTTCGGTATGGCGGTGCCTGCGGGGAAGGCGTTTTTCTGGTCAAAGGCTATGCCCGAGTAGGTGTGCATGAAATCCTTGACCTCGACAACGGCGATATTATCCTTGGCAATGGCGAAATTGATATGCTTGCCTCTGACTCTTATCAGTCTGCCGCTGACGCCGTTTTCGTCCGTCTCGCCCGAATACGGGAACGGCGAAGAGACGTGGACTTCGCTGTCGCCGTCGGGGTTATGCAGGACTATCGAGCTGCTTTTTGCCTGCCACCTGTCGAATTTATACTCATTGCTGATAGTCTCAAAGCCCATTGCATGGATCTCATCCTTGAGGTATGAGACAAATTCACGGTGAGCGGGCGAGCCTGTCGGCCTTGTGCCGAAGGAATTCATCTTCTCAACGCCTGCAAGCAGGTCGTCTTTTGTAAACGGATATTCTTTCATTTTCTTTCTCTCTTCCAAAACGACCGCCGATCAAATCGTCTGGCAATCAATCGGCGGTCTGACTTTATATAATTACAGCTTCATTGCGGTCTCATATGCCTGCCATACGACCGTTCTCAGGTTGCCGACTGCATCGCAATCGCCGACGAGGTGGACGTTGCCGCCCCTGGCAGCGATGGGTGCGGGTATATAACCGGCGGAGGATATGACTGAGTCGCACTCGACCTTGAATTCCTTGCCGTCCTTATCGGTGCAGGTGATGAAGCCGTCGCCGACGGATTTGAGCTTGCTCTCAAGATATACGGGCACTTTCTTCCACGCGAACCATTCTCTGAGGTATGAGCTGTTGGCAAGGCAGACGCCGGTCTGAGCGACAAGGTCGTTCTTCATCTCAACGATGCTTACCTCCTTGCCCTGAAGAGCAAGCTCATAAGCGATCTCACTGCCGGTAAGACCGCCGCCGATAACAGCGACCTTCTGACCCACGGGAGCGCCGTTGAGGAATTCGCACGCCTCGATCATCTTCTCATGGCCGGGGATATTCTTGAGCACTCTTGCGGTAGCGCCCGTTGCGATAACCACGGGGTCGCTGCCGAACTTGGATATATCCTTTACCTCGGTGTTGAGCTTGACCTCGATGCCGAGCTTCTCCATCTCTCTGCGATACCATGTCAGCAGCTCGCGCAGCCTGCCCTTGTAGCTCTCAGCCGATGCGGGGATAAAGGTGCCGCCGAGCACGCCGGACTTCTCATATATAACGGGGGTGTGGCCTCTGAGCTTGGCAACACGGGCAACCTCCATGCCGCCGATGCCGCCGCCGACGATATGTATGGTCTTGGGCGACGAGGTCTTTTTGATATAATGCTTATTCCACTGCATCATCTCAGCATTGACGGCGCACCTTGAGAGGTGAAGCGAGTCGCTGAGCTCCTGATCATTGGGAACGCCCTTATAGTGGCACATATTGAAGCAGCCGCTGTGGCAAAGGATGCAGGGGCGGATATCGTCCTCTCTGTCCTCGATGACCTTGGTGAACCACTCGGGGTCGGCAAGGAAGTTGCGGGCGAAGCCTGCGCCGTCGAGCTTGCCGTCGGCAATTGCCTTGGCTGCGACGTCGAGGGTCATCCTGCCGGCGCAAACAACGGGGATATCAACGAAATTCTTGATATGCTCGACATCCTCAAGGTTGCAGTTCTCGGGCATATAGATGGGCGGATGTGCCCAATACCATGCGTCATATGTGCCGTTATCGCAGTTGAGCATATCATAGCCCGCATCCTGCAAATACTTGGCCGCTATCTCGGACTCCTCCATGTCTCTGCCGACCTCGACGTAATCCTCGCCGGGGAGAGCGCCCTGACGGAAGCCCTTGGTCTTGGAGATTATCGAATATCTGAGCGAAACGGGGAAATCCTTGCCGCATTCCTTCTTGATAGCCTTGACTATCTCGGCTGCGAAGCGATATCTGTTCTCAAGGGAGCCGCCGTATTCGTCGGTCCTCTTATTGACATACTTAAGGGCGAACTGGTCGAGCAGATAGCCCTCGTGGACAGCGTGGACCTCAACGCCGTCAACGCCTGCGTCCTTGAGCATCTTGGAGGACTTAGCAAATGCGTCTATCATCTCCTGAATCTCAGCCTTAGTCATCTCTCTCGAGGGGAGCTTATCTGACCAGCGATTTGGCGACGGGCTTGCGGAGGCGGTGATCCTATCGAGATCCATAACGGGCTTTGAGAGGACTCTGAGCACCTTGTTGTTATAGAGCTTCTCCATCATCTCGGAGACGGTGAAGCTCCTGCCGAAGCCTGCGGTGAGCTGCACAAAGAGCTTGGCGCCGGTCTTGTGAAGCTCGGGCACCCACTTGGCAAGGTCGTCATACATCTTCTTATTCTTGTGGAGCCATGCACCGAACATCGGATTGTAGACGGGCTGGCAGCCGGGCAGGACGAGGCCGACATTATTCTTTGCGACCTCCATGATGAAGCGTGCGCCGTCCTTGTCAAAATGGTTCTTCTCCATCCATCCGAAAAGATCCGTGCCGCCCATGGAGGTCAGGACGATGCGGTTTTTGATCTCCACATTGCCTATCTTCCACGGTGTTAACAATGACTCGTATTCTTTTTTCATAAAGACACCCCTTAAAATTTTTGGATCTCGCGCGGAAGCCCGCCCGAAACGCTTAACTTACAGTTAATGATTTTATCATAACACTTATTTATTGTAAATAACGGTTAGCAGTCAATGTTACAAAAACGGCGTTTTTGTTCGGAATTTTTTCGCCTTGAAATCGCATGATCCGTCAAGATAACACAAGCGGACGTTATGATATGAAGCACGAATCAGAATGCTTCGGTAAAACCAATTCACTTTGCCGTTACAGCAGCAAAAAGCGCCGGAGAGATCCGACGCATTATTCAGCAGTTCGTTTGAAATCAGAGGTTATTTATCCTTCTGCCAGCAAGCCGCCGACATTGACCGCCTCGTGAACCGTTTTCATCGTTCATCCCTCCCGTATGTCTATAGCATACACTATGACATAACGTCAGAGTCAAGAGGATTTTAGAATTTTTTATGTCTGTATTATTTTAACTCATTCAGTACGTATTTGCAATAAAAATCAGGCAGCTATATAATATGACTGCCTGAAAGTGATTATAATATTATTGAATCTTTTTTGTATCATAGTCGGCGCTGAGACTTATAATGCTTTTTGATACAATATCGTCGATGCTTTTTGTTGACAGCTCTACCTGAAAGTCAAGTGAATCTGCACTTTCCGTGCCCCATTTGACTGTACCGTCCGGGTACTTCACAACATTCTCGGCACTCAAATTGATATATGCGTTGTATTTTTCACCCCTTTCGTTTGAGCAAACAAGGTGGTAAATGAAGCATATTTTGTTTATCGGTGAATAGCTGCTTGTAACATTTGCAAGTTTGTTTGATTTGAGCGAAACAATATACACATTTTCAATTTCACTTGTCACTATTTCAAAAATCGGTAAACCCCAAATGCCATCTTGCCCCACAGAAAAAGACTCGCCAAACAGGTAATTTGTTCCGACCGCTTTTGCACTTTCGGCAGTAACAAAATCGTCACGCTCTTTATACAGAGCAGTCAAATCGAGTCCATCCACCGATGTTATATATTCGGGCATATTTTCAACAGTAAACTCCTTTGACTCTTCTAAGAGACGATAAGTGCCCGTTGCTGATGAATTGATCTTCGCTGTTACTTTAACTTTTTCACCATTGGCAAAGTACCTTCTTTCGGTACTGAAAGAAACATTCGACTGAACTTGCTGTGAACACCCGGATACACTCATTGAAGGCTCACAAAATGGCGAAATTCCCGCAAAGGATATCTCAAACCCGTCAAATGCGTCAAGCAACATGGACGAATCCATTTTTTCTATCGTTTCCCCTGTCTTTGTGGCTCGATTGATCTCGATTCCCTCGGTTTTACTTTTTCCGCAAGAAGCCATACTCAGTAAGGTCGCACATGACAGAAGAATAATAATTGCTCTTTTCAATTTCATATTAATACACTCCGTTAAATTATTACAGAACACAACGAATAGGTACATTAAAACTCATCTAAGTACCAATCGTTTTTCTCTTTAATCATTTCAAATGTCTCCTCGGTATTAGCCTCGTCATAAAGATAGTCCTTGCTCGTCCAAACATCGGCAGTAACCAAAGCGTGAGTATCATCCGTAAAGTCAATGCGTTTAACCTTAAACTTAACTTGCTCATCCTGTGTTGCAACACCTAAAGCAAACAGTCCGCTGAATAAATCCGACCCAAAGTTAATATCGAGCGGGCCAACATCGCCGCCGACCATTGAACCGAGCTTTCCCACTCCTTTAAGGGCATTTCGGCTCTTAGCATCCATGCAGTCAATCACGCCTTCAAAGTCGCCGGTCGAATATGCTTCTTCAAATGTTTCAAGGCGCTCAACTATCTTCTCGGCATCACTCTTGTAAAAAAAAGCAAAATAACCGCCAACAGCAACAACTGCGCATATCAGAATAACCGCTACAACCTTTTTCAAACTTAACCCTCCTAACGTCAAACAAGAGGGTTACCATTTGCATCCTCTGTGATCTTGCCGGTTAACACCCTAATGCCGAAAATAAGATTGATTATCCAAATAATACCATAGCCGACGAAGCCGATGGCAACAACGAACAAAATCGTGCTGATAATAAAAGCAATAATATTAATCATAAATTTTGTTTTATCGCCCATCAGATAATAGTGAATTCCCAAATTTGTCACAAACGGAATGCAAGCTAAAACGCCGATAAGTGTTTTTGATTTACTTTCACCGCTTTTTGAAGCACCGGATTTCTTTAATCCTACGCCGCAAGCAGTGCAAATTATCTGATTGTCGTTCGTTTTCGCTCCGCAATTCGGGCAAAACGAAGCGCCCGCTTTGGGGTCTGCACCGCAATTAAGACAAGCGGCTGCGTTCTCGTTAACTTCTTTTCCACAATTTCTGCAATACATCGTCACAATCTCCTTTTACATTTTAATCACCAACACATTTACCAACATTGCCAGTTGATTTCAGCAAACATTATAACCTGTTTCAGGTTAAATGTCAATACTCTAAATCAGGTTAGATATAATTTTACAGGGTGATTTCATGTATAAGCGAATTCGTGATCTCAGAGAAGATCGGGATATGAATCAAACTCAGATAGCTAAAATTCTGAATATGTCGCAGACCGGATATTCAAAATACGAGACCGGCGAAAACGACTTACCGACAGCCGTGCTTATCAAGCTCGCAAGGTTTTACGACACAAGCATTGATTATATCCTCGGTGAGACAAACGATCCGAGGCGTTACCCCGACTGAGCAGCATAAACAACACAGCCGCCCGAGCTGAGCATACAGCTTTTCGGGCGGCTGTGATTTTATTCTTCAGGCATATCGGCAAGGTGATGCAGGTCAAGCTCACCGTTATTTATCAATTCTTGAATTATGTGCGACAAATCATTTTTCACATTTTCGCTTTCGGATTTATCGCCCGCATTCTCAACATATACGGTACTGTCACCCAGCTTAAAGGTTGCATAGTAAATTGCATTCTGCTTACCGACGCTGTTGCGGTCTGTCACAAAATATCCGGCAATCACGCTTATTCCGTTGACGGTAGAGATTTTCTCGGCTCCGTCAATTACGGTATCAAGCAATGAGATATCCGCCGTGGATATCACCATTTTGGTATTCCCGATCCTTCCCTCAAGGCCGATCAGCCCTTTGCCGCTTGCGAACACGGCACGAGCCGTAACGGGCAGGCTCGGGAACAGCGCCTGTGTCTCTTCCTGCGTGAGTTCCCTCGTTGTCACATCGGCATCAAGCTGAAGGCTTGATGCTGCGGTTTTTGACTTTACAAAAACGATCTCGTTTCCGTTATCCAAGGCGGCAATATCGGTTTTGCTACCGAGCAATCCGCTCTGAAACACGCCCGCAGCCAGCACGGCAACCGCCGCAAGGCAAGCCGCAGCCGCACCCAATTTTGCCCAAATTGATTTTTGCGCCTTCTTCTTGTAACCGAGTGCTTCGTCAACATACTTTGTGTCAATCTCACTCATAGCGTCTGAAAAAATTTTTGTGTTCATATCAAAACTCCTCTTTCGGTCAAGTATCGCCTCATCTTCTCACGGATACGTGTCAGCCGAACGGAGATATTTTTCTCCGATAGCCCCATCAGCTCGGCTATATCCTTGTAGCTGTCGGCAAACCAATAGCGGCGCATGAAGATAATGCGATTTTCAACGGTCTGCGTATCCAAGAAGCCTTCGATGACATGAGCCAATTCTCCCGCTTCGAGCTCGGCTTCCACGGTTTTTGAATCTGCAATGCAAGCCTCGATCTCGTCCAAAGCAAGCGTGTAGCGGCTGCTTCGCTTAGCCGCTCCGTTCCTGCGATAGACTTTTAGCGAAATGTTGCGAACAATCTTCAGAATATAGGTCAAAAGCGGATCCGGCCGCTCCGGCGGGATGGCGTTCCATGCGCCCAAATAAGCGTCATTGACGCATTCCTCCGCATCCTGCCTGCTGCCCACTATACGGTAAGAAAGGTCACGGCAGATCTTGCCGTATTTGATATCCAATTCCCGTATGCCCTGCTCCGAACGCTCGAAAAGCATTTCTATAATTCTTTCATCTTCTGTCATCACACCGCCTCCTTTCCGGCTTCACCTATATACTACGGTTTCGGCGACAAATACTACATCAAATCCGAAACTTTTTCAAAAACCGTATTAAAAGCCGCCCCGACGAACCGTTTCATCCGGGCGGCTGTGATTTTATTCTTTAACAAACATATCCGCGAGTTTACGGGCGGAGGCGGCGAGGTCATTTGCGGCCTGCTGCGCGGTCTCGGCAGTGAATTCGGCGGGGTATTCCGAGGCTTCGAGGGTGAACCACCCGTCATAGCCTATCTTTTTGAGCGCATTAACGACTTTGACAAAGTCGATATCCATTGAGAACGGTATCTGATGGCTGTCGTGCCGGCGGTCGTTATCGTGGATATGCAGCGCCTTGAGGCGTGAGCCGAGGGCAAGTATCATCTCCTCGGCGTTTGTGCCGAGCCCCTTCATCTCCGCGTGGCCGATATCGAGGCAGGCGACAAAGAACGGGTCGTTGACCGCGTCGAGGTGGGCATTGAAGCTCTCGGGGTCGGAGCAGGCGGCGGGGGCGGCTTCGTCCTTTTCACCGTTCCAATTCCACATATTCTCGGTGGCTATCTTCACCCCGCACTCCTTGGCAAAGGGCAGCAGGGCGGAATACAGCTCGGCATTCTCCTCGGGTGAGAAGTTGTTATTCGGGTGGATTATGCATATCTCGCCGCCCGCCTCGGCGGTGCACTCGATGGAGCGCTTGAGCACGGGCACGCTCTCAAGCCCCCACGACGGGAACGGCGCGTGCGACTGATTGCAGACTATGCCGTTATCGAGGCCGATCTGCTTAAGGCGCCTTGCATAGGCGAGGTAATTGCCGCCCGAAAGCGGATGCGAGTTAAAAACGAGCCTGTGATTCTCACGGTCGTTATCCGCAGCGTCAAACATGGAGAAATCCCACGCGTCAAAACCCGCCTTGGCGATAAGCTCCACAGCTTTTTCTTCGCCGACAAGTATGGAGATCGAAGCTATTTCGGTTGAAATTTTCATAAAAGCACCTCAAATCAATAAATCGAATGCCGAGCCATCCTTTGGATATTTTCTCACGTTACCGTGCGTCAAAGCCCTTTGCGCTTTTGCTTTTTCTTCTCCTGTCTCGGCTCAAAGCAGCTCCTCAAGCATGACCGTCAGGCGTGATCTGATAATATCCTTTTTGTTTCCTCCTTAAATTCGCATATGGATAATTGCAAGGGACGGACAACCTAAGGAGGCAGGTTACCGATCCGACGACTTCGTGCCGGCGAACTCCCGGACTACCTACCGGGACGTGTTTTTATCCTCGCAAATTTTTGAAAATGTAACGGTTTGCTCTTTCATTGATATTTTGCCGACCGTGTACCCGAACGGGATAAGCTCCTTTTTGTATTTCAGAAAGGAGTGGTCGAGCGGAACTCCCGCGATATCGGCGATTTGGGCGAACGACAGCTTGAATGAATCCTCGCCTCTGCCGCCGACATATTCTCATAATTTATCGTATTTGCTCATTATCTCACTTTTTTGCCTTGCCGAGGACGTTCAGCAGCACATAAAGCCCCACAAGGGCGGCTGTTGCGCCGCAGAGCACGGCATACATGGCGGGTATTGTGACCTTGGTGTCAAAGAAATACATATTGCAGTCAACGGAGTCACGGATAAGCTCGATGACTTCGTCGGGGAAGCCGCTTGCGCTCATCTCGGCATAAGCTCCTCTGAGCATATGATTGCGAAGCAGGCTCGTGCCGTAGGTGCCTGGCAGGAAAGACAGGACCTTTTGCAGCCCCGTGCCGAAGCTCGAGATCGGCATATATGCACCACAGATAAAGCCGTAGCCCGCCGAGACCACAGTGCCGACCGCCGAGCCCTGGCCGTTTGTGCTGAGCGGATAATTGATGCAGGACGAGAGCGCCACGCCGAAGAGGGTCAGCAGCACAACGTCGAGCACGGTATAGAGCACGTCGGCGGCGGAGAGATACCAGCCCGTTTTGAGCAGGTAGAGCAGGCATACGCCGAGCGCGGTCAATGAAATAATCATCGTTGTGATGGCGGAGGCGCAGAAATAAGCCACCGCAACGGTGCTGCGCCTGACGGGAGTGACGGCGATATCGCGCCTTGCCCCGCTTATTTTATCCTGCACCATCAGCAGGTTGGAGCAGAAAGCGACTGTCACGCAGCTAACGGCGAGCAGCGAAGAGACGAGCTGGCCGCCGACGGTCGCGTCGATAACACTGTCGCCTATCTTTATCATCTCGGGGATATTTGAAACGAAGCTGTCGCGGTAGACATTCGCAAGGAAGGTGGCATAGAGCACGAGCAGGATAACCGGGGTTATAAGAGAAGTGAAGAACATCCCCTTATCCTTAAAAAAGAGCTTGATATTGCGCTTTATCAGATTGCCGAGACCCATCATTTCTCATCACCTCCGACAAGTTTTTTGCCCGTGACGGCAAGGAACACATCGTCCATCTTGCCCTTTGTCACCTCATAATCGGTGAAAAGCTCGGGATGACCGACTATCAGCCTTGTTGCCTCCGTCGTATTCGGCACGGAGATCCTCACGGCGTCGCGCAGAGCCTCGCAGGGCAGACCGAGCGGCTCTATTGCCGATTTATCGGCGCCGTAGAGGGTTATGAAATCGCCCGTATAGGCGTTCTTTAGCTCCAAAGGCGTGCCCTCGGCGGCTATCATGCCGCTGTCGAGTATGACGACATAATCGGCGTCCGCGGCCTCCTCCATATAGTGGGTGGTAAGGAATACGGTCATTTTTTCGCTCTTTCGCAGGTCGGATACAACATCCCAGAGCAGTTTCCTTGTCTGCGGGTCAAGACCGGTGGTCGGCTCGTCGAGGATGAGTATCTCCGGCTTATGCAGCAATGCGCGGGCGATATCCACCCGCCTGCGCTGGCCGCCCGAGAGCTTGCCAACGGTGCGGTCAAGTATCGTCTCAAAATCCAGCATAGCCGCAAGCTCCGAAAGCCTTGATTTGAATTCCTTGCCCGTGATGCCGTAAAGAGCCGCACGGCTCCTGAGGTTATCGCGCACGCTCAGCGACTTATCAAGCACGGAATTTTGGAATACTACGCCGAGTTTGCGGGTTATCTTATCAAGCCCGTGCTCGATATTCTCGCCGCATATGACGACGCTGCCCGAATCCTTGCGGAGCTGGCCGCACATTATGGATATCGTGGTCGATTTGCCCGCTCCGTTCACGCCGAGGAAGGCAAAAAGCTCGCCCTTTTGCACATGAAACGAGAGATCCCGCACGGCCTTGACATCGCCGAAGGATTTGTTCAGTCCGTTGATTTCAATAATATGTTCCATATATCTCTCCGAAATCCTAAATTATTTTGAATGCTCAAAAGCGTTGACAGCCGCTGCGACCGCGCCGTAGAGCACGCCCGCGACCGCCCAGATTATCCATATATTTTTCGGCTCGGCCGCACCTGTCTGCGACACTATAAGGAATACGGCGGTGACGACGAGCCAATAGATAACGCTGACCGCGCCTTTGACGCTCTTTTTTGATTTATTTTTGCGGGTGAATTCGCCCTCCTCAAGGAGTCTGTCCATGGCAGCTTGATAAACCCCGCCGAGCACGAACAGGAAGCAGGCGACGCCGATCAGCGCAAACAGCAGGCAAACGCAGGCGACGACCACGATATCCGAAGCTCCGAGGCAGGCCGTTGTCAGCAGGGGCACCACCGCAAGGATGCACAGCACCGTGCCGATCACAACGTAGCGCAGGTAGGTGTCTTTGAATTCTTTTTTGCGCTCGTTTACCATGCCCGTCACGCCGTATTCTGTCTCAAAAGGCTCTTTATCGAGGAATTCGTATTCCTTGCTCCGTGAGCCGCAGATGATGAATATCGCTACGGCGAGGGCAACAATCACGAGAATTACGGCAAGGCCGATGCCCGCGGCGGCATTCTCGCTTAAAGCTATCGCCCCCGAGTCGCTAAGGGCGGCAAGCATTATCAGCGCTATCGGCGAATAAATGCACATGAGGGTCGCGGCGGCAATTCTCGAGGCTGCCGCTTTTCTTAATGAAATGTATTCCTGCGCCTGCTCAAGAGTGACGCGGCGCAGAGGGCTGCCCTGCTCCGCCTGCGGTTCGGTGGGGGCGGCAGATTCCTCAAGCTCATCTTTTAACAAATAATCTGTCGTCACGCCGAAGATACGGCTCATTGTGAGCAGCTTATCCATATCGGGCACGCTGCGCGCGCTCTCCCATTTTGAGACTGCCTGGCGGCTGACCCCGAGCTGCTCTGCAAGCTCCTCCTGCGACCAGCCCTCTTTTTTGCGAAGCGAAATGATCTTGTCTGCGAGTATCATAATTTTCCTCCTTTTGTGCGTTCGTGCCGCACATTATGAGAAAATTCTACATTTTTGCTCGGTTGCATTCAAGAAAGTCGGGTAGGAAATCTGTCAACCGGCGGTTGCAACCGCATAAAAGCGGATAATTTATTTAATATTATATATTTTTATTATACGCTTTCACGGGCGGATGTCAACGGCTTTTCATATTTTCGCATAAAAAGAAGGCGCCCCCGCAGGAACGCCTTACTTGGTTATTCGTTTTCCTCCGACGCTTCGTCGGTGAGCTGCTTATTCTTGGCAGCGGTGAGCGCCCTCGCCTTCTCAAGGTCGCTGTACATCTTGTCGCGGGTCTTTTTATCAATGTTATAGAACGCCATCGGGATTAGGCAGAGATAGTCAAAAACAAGTCTCGGCGCATATGCCGCAACAAACATTCTGAACATCGTATCAACGGAATGCTGGCTGTTATAGCCCGCCTCGTAGCCCGCCCATTTCTCGAGCAGGTAGGCGTTGATGACCTTGAGAATTATATCCTTGACCTTGTTGAAGTAGCCCGTCATCATATTGATGGTGGCTTCAACACGGTAGCCGTTTTGCCATTCGCAGTAGTCGAGCACCTCATAGTTAATCTCGCTGCCGACTATTTTCTTAGTAGCATAGAAGGCCATTTCGATACAGTTGCCTATTGAGAATGCGATAGTCATGGGCAGCTTTTTGCGATAGAAGCCGTTCTCCTTGCCGCCGATTAGACCGGTCAGCAGGAACAGAGTCTCGGAAGCGATTATTGACGAACGGGACATTATCCAAAGAGACCTTGTGGAGAATTTATCTCTGAGCTTGGTCGAGAGCGGATAGCTGGCATATGAAATAGGCGAGCCGAGAATGCCTCCGACAACGCCGATGGAGTTGAACTTGAGAACGTCGGAGAAATAGAGCGATTCGCTCGTGCCGACGTCGATGCCGTCAACAAAGCCCGAAAGCGTATAGACGAGCAGCGGCCTGTTCTTAAACACCGCCATAAGGCCCTTAACGGGGTGAGGCGGCTTCTCGGACTGCGGCACGCGCTCCTTGCTAACTATCGCCCACCAGATATTCGGCACTGTGGCGATGATCCACCAAAACATTTTCATCACGACGAAAGCCTTAACGATGTTGAAATCGAGCTTGCCGTTCTCAATAAGGTCAAAGATCACGCCGGCAAGCTGCCCCGGTAATTTTGAGCCCAGCTCCGATACGAACTTCGCCGCAAGCAACAGCCGCGATCGCTCATTTGGATTCGGGGTAAAGACGTTGTCAATGTATCCGCCGCCGCCGAAAAAGGCGTTGACGGTCTCGCTTGAATAGGATATCGCCATCCATATCCATATCTTTTTGCTGTCGTCATAGCCGTTATTCAGTATGAGCAGCGGGAAAATACACTGGAAAAAGCCGATCAAAAAGCTCGGCAATATCGAAAGAAACTGGAAAGGCTTGAATTTGCCCCAGCGGGAACGCATATTATCAATTATCGCTGCGGAAAGCGGGTCGTTGACCATATCGTATATGCCGAGACCGACGTTTGCCTTGGCAACATCTGTGGGCTTGACACCGCAGAGCTTGTTGATATAGAAATCGGAGCCGACATCGTATCTGCCGAGAGTCATGCCACCGATAGCGGATTTGACCATGTAGGCAACTCGCTCTTTTGTGGAGCAGAAGAGACGGTTCATATACGCAGGGGAATCCAATTTGACGTTATTCTCGTCAAGCTCTCTGATGTTTTCAGCTGCTTCGCTCATCCGACCTTCGCCTCCTCTTTCTCAGCTTTCTTTTCTTCCTCATGCTTGCGCTCGGCTTCGGCTATCTCAGCGTCTTTCTGAGCCTGAAGCGCGGTAAGGCGTTTATACATCTCCTGCCTTATCTCCTCATGGGGAACGCCCTTGTCGAGCATTTCAAAATACTCCTCTATGGGTATGCCGCCGACATAGCACTGCTTATGGTGTATCTCAATGCCCTGTTTATAGACGGCGATATCTATCGCAAAATTCACTATGAGCATAACTATGTAGAGATATGCGCCGATGCCGAGCGAGCCGTAGGCAAATGAGCCCTCGGGCATCACGGCAAAGCAGACCGCTGACACTATTGAGAAAAGGAGCATCATGATATCGAGCGTGTAATTCCTCGGCTTGCCCTTGGGCGAGCAGGCAAGAGTCAAGAGCACAAGGTGAACGAGAATGAGCACGAGGCTCAGAAGGAACAGCACCGCCGAAATGACGAACGGCGCGCCTCCGTTTGAGAAACTGCCGAGAACAGCGCCGAAATCAAGCCCGTCGAAGAGCTTGTAAACGCCTATCGCGTTGAGGTTGCCGCTCTGCTCCGGCATGGGAGCGGAGAAATTCGCCTTGACTATCGGCAAAAAGAGCGGGGCTATCGGCAAAAGGCTGGTGAAAATTCGCACTATCGCGAGCTTGGAGCCGGCAAAGGACGCCTTGAGCCTGTCGAGCTTCTTTTGAAAATGATAATTTTGAACTTCTGCGATATCCGCATCCGCCATCAGCCGCTCCTGCAGATCGTAAAGCACGATATTTGCGCCGCAATAGGGGCATTTCTGCTTCCAATCGGCAAGCCGCAGATGGTGGTTGCATTTGGGGCAGTTTGCCAAGGGCTTCACCTCCGTAATAATATCCGCATTTCACATTAATGCGAAATGCGATTTAATATGCTATACATATTAACATATTATTGCGGGTTTGTCGAGAGTTTTTATGAAAAAAGCACAAAAATCATTATAAATGATTATTGTTTAACGCAATTATCGGCTGATTTCTTTTATCTTCTTGAGAATTTCTCTGTCGGCGGGGCAGAAGTCATAAAGGTCGATCTCATCGGGAGTTATAAATCTTATATCGTTATGTTCGAGCCGCTGCGGCTCGCCCGACGGGATCTCGGCATTGAAAAGAGTCAGGTGAATGGTGATATCGGGGTAGACATGATCGACCTCCATGAATATATCGCCGACCTTGACCGTCACGCCTATCTCCTCACGGCATTCCCTTATCAGAGTCTCGGGCAGAGTTTCGCCCGGCTCGACCTTGCCGCCGACAAATTCCCACTCGAGCGCCCTCGTCTTATTGACGGGCCGCTGGCATATCATAAACCTATCCCCGCGCCATATAAGCGCCGCCGCAACCTGAACCATATCTGATCCTCCGTAAGCAATAAAATTTTGTCGAGAAAAAATTTGTAAATTACCATTGACTTTTTTGAGCAAATGATTAAAATAATATATACGATATGTGCGGACATAGTTCATCGGTAGAATCATAGCTTCCCAAGCTATTTAGGCGGGTTCGACTCCCGTTGTCCGCTCCAGAGCCGCATTGTTAACGCAATGCGGTTTTTATTTTGCTATCAAAAAAGCCGAATGCGGGGTCGCCCTGCACTCGGCTTATATTTTTTACGCAAGCCTCTCGGCTATCATGGCTTTGACGGTGTCGATGACCTTGTCAATCTCGACCTTCATGTTGACGGTCTTATCTCTGGTGACTACCTCGCAAACGCCCTCTTTGAGGTTTCTGGGGCTTACGATGACCCTGATGGGCACTCCGAGCAGATCTGCGTCGGAGAACATTGCGCCGGGTCTGATATTGCGGTCGTCATAGATGACTTCCATCTTATCGCCGAGCATTTTCTGATAGAGATCGTCCGCAACGCCCCTGCATTCGTCGTCGTCCGCTCTCAGGCAGCAAAGCTCAACGTGCCACGGAGCGATGCTCATCGGCCAAATGGGGCCGTATTCGTCGTGGTGAGCCTCGCAGACCGAAGCCGCAAGCCTGCCCACGCCGATGCCGTAGCAGCCCATAATGGGGTAATGCAGCTCGCCCTGAGCGTCGGTATACTGCATACCCATGGTCTTGGTGTACTTGGTGCCGAGCTGGAATATATTGCCGACCTCGATACCTCTTGAGACGGTGATGCTGTGCTTGCCGCAATTCGGGCAAATGCCGCCCTCTTTGATCTTGGCAAGGTCGATATACTCGACGTCGCCGACATCACGGCTTATCTTGAGACCGGTGTAATGATACTCGGGCTTGTTTGCGCCGCAGGAGAGGTTGTGGGTATTCTCAAGCGACTTGTCAAACAGCACGGTGAACTTCTCTCTGTCCATGCCGACGGGGCCGATGAAGCCCGCATAGAGGCCGCAATCCTCGGTTATCTCGCCGGGGTGGACCTCCTCGCCGAGGTAATTGGTCAGCTTCGTCTCGTTGACATCAAGATCGCCTCTGATGAATATAACAACATATTCATCGGTCATATTCTTCTGATAAACGACCGCCTTGCAGGACTGCTCGAGCGGAGTTTTAAGAAATTCGCAGATATCCTCTATCGTGTGGATGTTGGGGGTATAGACCTCCTCAAGAGGCTTGCTCTCGCCGATCATCTCATTCTTGATGATGCTCTCTGCGGCCTCCATATTGGCTCTGTAATCGCACTCGGAGCAGACAGCTATGGTATCCTCACCTATCGGGGTGAGCAGCATATATTCATGTGAAACGCTGCCGCCCATCATGCCGGAGTCGGATTTGACGGTTATCGTCTCGGGGATGCCGGCCCTCGCAAAGATGCGCTCATATGCCTTGTAGCAGATATCGTAATATCTCTCAAGATCCTCCTGAGAGGTGTGGAAGGAATAAGCGTCCTTCATGGTGAATTCACGCACTCTGATAAGGCCGCCTCTGGGTCTCGCCTCGTCGCGGAACTTAGTCTGCACCTGATATATCATAAAGGGATATTTGTTGTAGCTGTTGGCGTATTCCCTGACAAGCTGCACGGCAGCCTCCTCATGAGTCATGCCGAGCACCATGGGGATATCGTTCCTGTCGGTGAATCTGAGCAGCTCGCTGCCGATAGCCTCATATCTGCCGGATTCATTCCAGAGCGAAGCGGGCATAACGACCGGGAACTGTACCTCCTGACCGCCGATAGCGTCCATCTCTTCTCTGATTATATTCTCGATTTTTCTCGTTATCCGTCTGAGAGGCATAAAGGAGGAATAGATGCCGTTTGCGACATTCTTCATATATCCGCCCCTGAGCATGAGAGCGTGGCTGTCTATCACGCAATCCGAGGGCTTCTCCTTAAATCTTTCGCCGACGAGTTTGTCAATTTTCATTTAGCTTACCTCCGGGAAAACCACCGAAATGATTTTCAGATTGAATATCGGCAATAATTTTACATCATCAAAGAAAAAATGTCAATGTTTTTAAGCCATTTAAAAGGAAATATAAATTCCTACATAAAAAGCAGGAATATAGCACTTCCGCTATTGATATTGTCAAAAAGCTGTGGTATAATGATACTGTGGATCAAGATCCGCACATCGCAAAAACGAAAGGAAGCATTTACCATGAAAGAGATCACAAAAGATATGAAGATAGGCGAGCTCCTTGACGCCGACCGCACCCTTGCGCCCTATTTCATCGAGATGGGTATGCACTGTCTCGGGTGCCCCTCCGCAAGGAACGAGACAGTCGCCCAGGCATGCATGGTCCACGGCGTTAACGCGGACGAGCTTGTCGCAAAGCTCAACGCTCATATAGCCGAGAATGCTTGATCTGTCGCCGAGAATGGCGATGGCGGCGCGGATGGTGCGCCCGGGCAGCGTTGCCGCCGATATCGGCACCGACCACGCCTATCTGCCCGCTTCACTGATATTAAACGGAATTTGCCCACGGGCTCTTGCGTGCGACCTACGCAAGGGTCCGCTTTCCAATGCCGCCAAAACGGTTGCCGCCTACGGGCTGGAGGGCAAGATAACCCTGCGCCTCTCAGACGGATTTGACGAGATAGAGCCGTTTGAAGCCGACGATCTCATCATCTGCGGCATGGGCGGCACACTGATGACGGAGCTTGTTTCAAGAGCTTATTGGCTCAAGGATCCCGCCAAAAGGCTGATACTTCAGCCGCAGTCGCATGCCGAGGATATCCGCAGCTACCTGATACATAACGGCTTCAAGATATTGTATGAGGACGCCTGCACGGATTCGGGCAAGCTCTATTGCGCCATGGCGGTCGAATTCACGGGCGAGGAGCAGGAGTTCTCCGCCGCCTACCCCTACACGGGCGAACTGCCGAAATGCGGCAAACCCGAGGCAAAGGAATACCTGATCAAAATCAAAGAGCACCTTGCCAAAAAATATGAGGCTCAGCAAGATTTCGGCTCGGCGCATGAAGCCGAGAGGCTGAAGCTGATAATCGACGAAACGGAGGCGCTGATAGATGAGATGTAAGACCGCGGGCGAACTATATGATGTCATTGACCGCATTGCGCCGTTCTCAACACAATGCGAGTGGGATAACAGCGGCCTGCTCGTCGGCAGCGCCGACAGCAAGGTAAACCGTATCGGAGTCGTGCTCGACATCACCGTTGAGGCGATAGAGAAGGCTCGTTCGCTCGGCATTGACACGATAGTCGCGCATCATCCCGTTATATTCAGGCCGATAAGCAATATTCCCGTCGACTCGCCTGCCTATCTGCTCGTCAAATACGGCATGACCGCCGTCTGCTCCCACACTCCGCTTGACAAATCCATCGGCGGGGTCAACGACGCCCTCGCCTCAAAGCTCGGATTCACCGACGCCGCTCCCCTCTTTTCAGACGGGGATGAAGCGATGGTCAGAGCCGCCGAGATACCCGAGACGGACGCCGTATCGCTCGCAAAATACACCGCTCAGAGGCTCGGCACGACCGTTGCACTTGCCGACGGCGGCAACAGAATAAAGAAGGTCGCATTCTGCGGCGGCGCGGGCGGAGATTTCATAGGCGCCACGATCGAAGCGGGCTGCGACGCATTTATCACGGGCGAGATAAAGCACAACGAATTTATCGAGTCCAAAGAGCGCGGCTTCACGGTTATCGAAGCGGGTCATTTCGCAACGGAGAACCCCGTTGTTGAAGCTCTCGCGGCAAGGCTGCGCGAAGAAATCGAAAACGAGATCATTGTTATCGGGCAGGAAGCGCCCGAGAAATATATAAAATAAGAGGAAAAAATAATGCCCCTTGACGGAATGACGCTCTCGCTGCTGCGGCGGGAGCTTTACCCTTGTATCGTAGGCAGCAGAATAGAGAAAGTACATCAGCCTTCCAAAGACGAGCTGGTGTTTCATCTGCGTACCCGTGAGGGCGCATATAAGCTGCTCATATCCGCCTCGGCAAACAGCCCGAGACTTCATCTTATAAGCGGTGCGCCGGAGAATCCGTCCACGCCGCCGATGCTTTGTATGCTGCTCAGGAAGCACCTGACAGGCGCAGTCATCACCGACATACGCCAGCTCGGGCTTGACCGTGTGGTATTCATCGACCTTGCCGGCACAAATGAAATAGGCGACGCCGTGACCTTCACATTATGCATTGAGATCATGGCGAAGCACAGCAATATCATCCTTGTCGGCTCGGACGGGATCATTCTTGATGCTGTAAAGCGGATTGACTTTACGCAGTCGTCGGTGCGCCAGATCCTGCCCGGATTCAAGTACGAACTGCCGCCGAAGCAGGACAAATCAAACATCACCGAATGCGATATCAAAGCAGTCGTTGAGGAGATAAAAATGCGCAGCGGCAAGCGGCTCTCCTCCGCCGTGCTTGACACGGTGGAAGGTGCTTCTCCGTTGATATCACGGGAAATCGCGGCATTTGCCTGTGGAGGAGACACCGCCGTTGACGAGCTGACCCCTATAGCCCTGCAAAGGCTCGAAGCAAAGCTCGGAGAGATAAAAGAAATGCTGCTCGGCGAGGGTGCGGAGCCTACAATGCTGCTGCGTGACGGTGTAAAGCCTTATGACTTTACATTTATGGATATCACGCAATACGGCTTTGCGGTCACGCCGAAACGTTTCGGCTCTTTTTCGGAATTGCTCGACGATTTTTATTATGAAAAAGATCGCTTTGAGCGCACGCGTCAGCGCAGCCAGTCGCTGCTCAAGCTGCTCAGCAACGCAGCCGCAAGGGCGGCAAGGAAGCTGCAAAGCAGGCAGGCGGAGCTTGACGCCTGCGCCGACAAAGACAGGCTTCGCATCAATGCGGAGCTGATACTCGCAAACCAGTATCGCCTTGAAAAGGGCGCGCCTTTCTATGACGTTGAGAATTTCTACGGCGAGAATGAGACGGTCAGGATCAAGGCCGACCCAGCCCTCTCCCCCTCGGCGAACGCCCAAAAATATTTTAAGGAATACCGCAAGGCGAAGAATGCGGAAAAGCTGCTCGGCGAGCTTATCGAGCAGAGCGGGCAGGAGCTTGCCTACCTTGAAAGCGTTATCGACTCGGTCAACCGCGCCGACGGCTACACGGAGCTTGCGGAGATCCGCGACGAGCTTTACGGTCAGGGCTATCTTAAGCGGGCGAAAAACGACAAGGCAAAAAAAATAAAGCCCCTCGCCCCGCTTGAGTATGTCTCCGACGACGGCTACACCATCCTTGTGGGCAGGAACAATATCCAAAACGACATTCTGACCTTTAAGACCGCCGCCAAGGATGATTCGTGGTTTCACACGCAAAAGATCCCCGGCTCCCATGTGGTGGTAGTCGGCAACGGCGATATTATCCCCGAGCGCACCTGCCGCCAGGCGGCGATGCTTGCAGCTTATCACAGCAGCGGGCGCGAATCCTCGCAGGTGGCGGTGGATTACACCGAGGTCAGGGCGCTCAAGAAGCCGACGGGCGCAAAGCCTGGCAAGGTCATATATCACACCTATAATACGATGTGGGTCACGCCGGACAGAGAGACCTGCGAAAGGCTGAGAAAGAAGAAATAAAGCAAGGCTGCGGAGTTACCGTAACGGTAGCGCCGCAGCCTTTTGATTTAATGTTTCGCTTTTTTATCTCTGAATCTTATCAGGCCTATCACTATCGAGATCTCACAGAGCACCTCGGTGAGGCAGGCGACATAAGAGCTGTTTGCGGCGTTATAAACAAGCCACATGAATGACGAGGGCAATGTCAGCGCCCTGAGCCGTTGGGTCTTGGGGCTCCAGAGGACGAACGATGCGAGCACCATCGCGCCCATCGGCAAAAGAGAAAAGAGATTTTTATATGTAACTATGCTGCTTGCCACAAAGGCAGCCGCAAAGATGATCGGGCAGGCGATTGAATCAACGAATTTTGACTTGCCCCTGAACGAATAGGTCACCGCCCTCGCCATGCCGACAAGGTTGCATACCATGCCCTCATATGCGCCGAGCAGGAAATACTGAGTACCGAAAAGCAGACCGCTCATTGCCTGAATGACCACTATCCTGCGATGCGTTCGCTGCTGAAACGACGCAAGCAGGAGCGCCGCCGCAACAACGCTGATTATCTGAGACGCGACAAACGCCGCGCCCTTCTCCGCTATGAAATTTGCCGCCGTTTCTAACATAAACGCTCTCCCTTTCGCCTTATCCTGTGGTATTTTATCATAAGGAGAGTGGCATTTCAACCGTTAAATTGCACAAAGCCGCCGCATCCGAGGACACGGCGGCAGTTATTTTAATCTCTGTCTTTTTCCGAGGCGATTATTGCGCCCGTTTTGGCGTTTATCTCATATTCATACTCAAATCCGCCGCTGACGAATTCAACATCGTAATGAGCTATCGTGCCGTCGGAGTCAAGCTCGGTCTTTAATTTGCGAACCTCCGATTTTGCGAGCCCCGCATTATCAAGGGCTATCCGCTCAGCTTTCGCCGAGCCGATGAAGTCGCCGCCGTCAGCCGCAGAGGAAGCGCCCGCGCGCTCGACCTCATACTCCATGACCTTGCCGTCAACCGCCTCTATCTCATAATCATATTCGCTGCCGCCGCTGATGAATTCAATGTCATAGTGCGGCTTGATATCGTTGCCGTCAAACTTCGCTTTGACAAATTTGACATTATCGGCGCTGAGCTTTGCGTGAGCGAGGGCGGCAGCCTTTGCGTCGTCAACGCTGATGTATCCGCCCGTAGCGGTGCTGCTCGGCTTGCTCGGCTCGGCCTTTGTCTCGGTGGCGGAAGTGACTCCGCTTTTCACTTCACGCTCGTGCTTCAAGATCTTGCCGTCGGAGACGAGTATTTCATAGTCAAATTCCTCCGCCATTCCGTCAACGGTCACGGAGAACTCAATTTCGTAGTGCGGCGTATCGTCGGGGTCGAGCTTCGCCTTTGAAAATACGGCGTTTTCGCGCTCAACACCTGCATCCGCAAGCGCCGCGTCAATGGCTTCGTCAAGCGTCAGCTCATTTTTGGCGACGGTGATGCTCGCCTGCGCTTTATCGGCGCTCGGTGTTTTCTCGACCGTCGAGCCGCCGGAGCAGGCGGCAAGCAGAGCCGTCACGGCGCAGATAAGCGCCACGGCTACAAGCCTTGAAATTCTGATGATCTTCTTCATCTTCGTCATCCTTCTACAGTCAGATTTATCCGAATATCGCGGCAAAGAAATCCTTGATCCAGCGCACGAGCACGCTGAGGCTGAAATGGTGCTCGACAGGCTCCCTGTCAAAGTCAACTATCTTGCCGTTTGCGGCGTTCACGGTGTAATCATACTCGGTGTTGCCCGCAACGAACTCGATATCATATTCATATGCGCCGTCGTCGTAATCAAGTTCGACCTTGGTGAAGCGAACTTCGCTCTCGGTGAGACCTGCGTGCCTGAGGGCGATAGCCTTTGCGTCGGCTTCGGTGATGATGTCGGTGGGAACGGTGACGGGAGTTTTATTCTCGGTCTCAAACTTGATTATCCTGCCGTCGGCGGCCGCAATGGTGTAGTCATACTCGGTGTTGTTTGCGGTGAATTCAACGTCATATTCATATGCGCCGTCGTCGTAATCAAGCTCGACCTTGGCGAAGCGTGCTTCGCTCTCGGCAACGCCTGCGTGCCCAAGAGCAATTGCTTTGGCTTCGTCTTTGGTGATGATATCGGCGGGTGCCGCAGGCTCCTTGCCGTCGATGTCGAATTCGATTATCCTGCCGTCGGCGGCCGCAATGGTGTAGTCATACTCAACTCTGCCGACAAAGAATTCGATATCATACTCAAATATGCCGTCGTCGAAATCGAGCTTCGCCTTGGTGAAGCGGACTTCGTTCTCGGTAAACCCGGCATGATCAAGGGCGATCTGCTTCGCCTGAGCCTTGTTGATGCGGCCCGAGGGGGCGGCAAAGGCGGTGGCGGAGAAGGTGAATACGGTGGCAAGTGCGAGGACTATCGCTATTATTTTTTTCATGTCGGTCTTCCTTTCTGTTTTTGTTTTGATTTATTTGTTTGACCTTGGCTATATCATAACCGCCTTAAATTAAAGAAAGATTAGAATTCATTAAGTTTTTAAAATTTTTCAAAAAATTTTCGAGCGCCCTTACGAGCGCCCGAATTCTTTATATATTACAATATATCATATATCATTTATCGAGCGGCAGCGTTACCGTGAAGGTCGAGCCATCGCCGAGGCGGGATTCAACGCTGACCGAGCCGGAGTGAAGCAGGGCGATCTGCCTGACGAGCGCAAGCCCGAGGCCGAATCCGTCGCTGCTTCTTGAAGGATCCGCACGGTAAAATCTATCCCAAATCTTAGGTATATCCTCCTGCGCTATGCCTATGCCGTCATCGCTGACCTTGATCTCGGCGTTGTCACCAACACGGGTGACAGTCACTTCGATCTTGCCGCCCTCCCTGCCGTAGCGCACGGCATTTGAGAGCAGATTGTCGAGCAATCGACCTATGAGCGCACGATCGGCGAGCACCGAAAGCCCGTTCCCCGCCGTGCAGGTGAGCGATATCCCCTTGTCGGTCACGAATCCGTCGCAGATATCCCGCACCGTTTCACCGATATCGAGCCGTTCAAGCTTCACCCTGCCCCTGCCCTGCTCCGCCCGCGAGACCGCAAGCAGCGCATCAACAAGCTGCGCCATTTTATCGCCCTGCTTGCTGACGGATTCCAGTGCTTCAAGCCTGTCGGCTTCATCGGCATTGGCTCCGAGAGCGTATTCGCACTCGGCCTTGATCACGGCAAGCGGAGTTCTAAGCTCGTGGGACGCGTCGGAGGTGAAGCGCTTCTCGCTCTCAAACGAGCTTTCAAGGCGTTCGAGCATATCGTTAAAGGTGCGGACAAGGTCGGTTATCTCGGCAGAGCCGTCCGGAACCTTTATCCTCTTTGAGAGATCGCTGCCCGAGCTTATCGCCCGTGCGGAGTCCGTTATCTCCTTAACCGGGCGGATGGTGCGCCGAGCGAGCAGATAAGCGCCGACAGCCGAGAGAATAAGGAAAAGCGGCAAAATGTAAAATATAATGCTGATGACCGTGCCGAATGCGCTTTCGGCTGCGCCCGCGGGGTAAACGCCCCTTATCCAGACCGGCGGATAGAGCGGCTCGTCGCAGGTGAATTGAACCGCGAACACCTGCCTGTCGCTGTAGGCGGGCAGCTCAACGCTGATTATCTTTGCTTTATCCGCCGATACCCCCGCATGGGCAAGGGCTATCGCCACGGCCTCGTCGCTGCTCACTCCGCCGTCAAAACGGGTCGGGCGATAGGGCTGAGCTTCGAGCGCCTCACTCTCGGCAACGCCCGCCTCATACTTGATTATCTGACCCGATATGACGTCGATCTCGTATTCGTATTTGATGAAGTCAAGACGGGTGTCATATATATAGTATTCGCTGTCGCCCGAGTGCATCTTGCGCAGCTTGCCCGCCGAAAGCTCGGCATCCGAAAGCAGATCGGAGGGAGTTTCGCCGCCGATGCGTTCAAGCTCCGACGAATAAACATCGCAGTAGACCCCGCCCGCATAGTAGGCGAAGTCGTCCTCTATCTCCAGCACTCCGCTTTTATACTCGACCTCGTCGACATTTCTCTCGACCGCTTTTATAAGCTCCTGCTGAGTGCGCGTATCGGCAACGCTGCGGCTCATCAGCAGCATCCCCGCAACGCTCACCGCAGCCACGGCGGCGATAAGCAGCGTAGTCATTGCGGCGGTCCTGACCTTAAATGACAGCTTCATTTCATTCCTCCCTGAGCACATATCCCATGCCCCTGACGGTGTGTATCAGCTTCTTATCAAAGCCGTCGTCCAGCTTCTTACGCAGATATCGGATATAGACGTCGACCACGTTCGTGCCGCCCTCATAATCATAATTCCAGATGTGATTCTCGATTTTTTCACGGCTGAGGACTATGCCCTTATTGAGCAAAAGGTAGTGCAGCAGCTCATATTCCTTGGCGGAGAGATTTATCTCCCTGCCCGCGCGGCGCACCTTGCGAGCGGCGGTATCCACCTCGAGGTCACCGACGGTGAGGACGCTCGTCCTGCCGCCAGAATGCTTGCGGAGCACCACCCTGATGCGAGCCAGCAGCTCATCAAAGGCAAAGGGCTTCACAAGATAATCATCGGCTCCGATATCAAGGCCGCAGACCCTGTCCTCGATATCGTCACGGGCGGTGAGAAAAATAACGGGCGTTGAATTGCCGACGGCACGCAGCCGCCTGACAAGCTCGAAGCCGTCAAGCACGGGCATCATCACGTCGAGCACGGCGAGGTCATACTCCGTCATGCTCAGGCAGTCATACGCTTCACCGCCGTCAAAGCAGCAGTCAACGCTGTAGCCCGCGGCAGTAAGCTGCTTCTTTATCACTCTGTTAAGGCTTCTCTCATCCTCGGCTATCAGAATTCTCATAATTTCATCTCCGCTGTAATTATACTGTGTTTATAATAAAAAGTAAAGATTAAAGAACGATTAAAGAAATGCAAAATTCCTCTTGACAAGAGGCGGAAAATGAAAAGATGCCTTTACAAACGAATGATTTTGTGCTAATATCAGCATATAAATCAGGATTTGAAGGGAACGACTCAAATGGATGAAATAAGATGCTCACTCTGCATATCTCAGATATGCCGCACCGTGACCGAGCTGATGGGGTTCGACGCTCCCGAGGCGGCGGCACCCGCAAACTCCGTTATCCTTGACGCAGCCGACAGATTTTTCGGCGGTGAGAGGGTCGAGCGCGCGCTGCTCTACAACCCCGACGCCGTTGCGCTCTGGCTCTATATGAAATACACCGAATTATTCAGCGATGTCGTCTGCCGCGCCTCGATAGCTCTGCCGACCCTCTCGGTCATGCCGAGCGTTACGCCGGTATGCTTCGCCTCAATGTATACGGGTCTGATGCCCGAGAAGCACGGCATAATGAGCTACACAAAACCCGTACTCAAGGTCGAGACGATATTCGACAGCGCTATCAAAGCAGGGAAAAAACCGATAATCATCTCCACCGAGGGCGACAGCATCTCAAAGATATTCCTTGAGCGTGATATGGACTATATAATCTGCGAAACTCCCGACGAATGCAATATGCACGCCGAAAGGATCCTGCGCGAGGATAAACACGATATCGTGGTCGTCTACAACGGCAACTACGACGGCACCATGCACCGTTACGGCCCCGAAAGCGAGGAATCCCTCGCCGCTCTGACCCACAACGCCTCGGCATACGCAAAGCTCCATGATATCGCCGACGAAGCGTGGACGGGTCGCCGCAGGCTCTGCGCCTTCCTGCCCGACCACGGCTGCCATGAGATAGACGGCGGCTGCGGAAGCCACGGGCTTGACATGGCGGAGGATATGAACATCATCCATTTCTTCGATTTCGGCAAATAAGATACAGCAACGCCCCCGACGGGAGACCGCCGAGGGCGTTGTTTTTATCAATAAGTTATGTTTTCGCCGTCGCTTTCGTCGTTTTCATCGGCCTTGCGCCTACCCAAGAGCCTACCTCCGACTGCCGCCGCTGCAATGATAAGCAGCAGAAGGAATCCGAGCGAGGTGATGACGACTTTCATCTTCGTGCCGTGATTCAGCGCCGATATTGCGCTCTCCGTCGTCTCCGCCTCCGCCGCAGGCACGGTGACGATCACCTGAGAGATAATGACCTCTTTTTCATAATAATAGACCGTCGCATTCCCCTCGACCCTGACAGCTTTTGTGCGCTGCGCCTTGGTTTTCGGCTCTTTTGTCGTGCGCTGAGTCTGAGCCTTGGTCGTGCGCTCCGCAGTTGTTTTAACGGGGCGTATCGTCGTTTTCGGGCGCTTTGTGGTCGCCTTGCGTGTGGTCTGCCGCTTGGTGGTATTCCGCTGCGTCGTCGTCTTTTTTGCCTTAGTAGTCTTGGCGGGCTTCTCCGTCGGCGGCGCGGCGGGTCTCTCCGTAGGCGGGGCGACTATCACGGGCTGCGTCTCGCTGTATTCGGTATTCTCAACGGTGAAAGCATAGTGATTTGAAAGCTCGCCCGCCGTGTCGATAAAACGCACGCTCATATCAAGCGATTTCGGCACACCGTGCTTGACCCCGAGGCGGATCTCGCAGGTCATGCCGTGATTCTGATCGGCGGTTATAGCCGCGTCAAAGCTGTGGTCGGCTGTGTCGTCGGAGCAAGGGGCACTCTCCATCGTGACGGTGAACGTGTCGTTCCCGACATTCAAAATGACCCCGGCCGCAGGGTTAAACAAAGCAGCGTCGGGGTCTTTGAACATAAAACACAGGTAAACCGCGCTCTCGGAGCTTGCGACTTTTGCCTTAACGGCGGCAAAGTTGACCTTGCAGTTGCTCTCGCCCGAAAGCAGTCGCTTAACAGGAGCGCCGTCCCACTCAGCGCCGCCGTCGATGCCGTCGACCGTCACGGAGAATGCGCTCACGGCGAAAGCAAGCAGCATAAGCAGGGCGGCAACAGCGCACAGCAGCCTCTTCATCACAGCACCCCATTTCATCAATTTTCTATGATTTCATTATAAAATCGACAAAAAGAGTGTCAATGACTTTTATAAGATTATAAATTGTGACTTTTTGTCACATTAATCCTACTTAAGCAAGAAAAAAGTTCTTTTGTTTCCGTTGTGCAATTAAGTCGCGTAATTTAAAGCAATTTTGCACAAAAAATTAACAAAATTTTCTACATGTGGTTTTTGCGGATTTTTAAACATTTAATGTCAAATAAGCAAATTCATGTGCAAACCCCTAAATTGTTTAAGTATATTCACATCACTAAAATCGTTCTCTCCCTCAGCCCTCCGGGCAGCTCACTCGTCAGAGGGAGCCTAAGAGACGGGCAAGGTGCAGGAGGACAACGCCGACAAGCTCGGCACAGATAAATTTGAGGTCTCATGGCACGGCACCGCCCGCCCCGAACATCAGGAGTGGCAGAGCAAGGTATACACCAAAGAGCAGCTCGAAAGCGTTTGCGGCCTCGGCTCGGTAACGGGCCTGCTCGGTGCGAATTGCCGACACACCTATTTCCCGTTCATCGAGGGTGTTTCCGAGCGGATCTATACCGATGAGCAGCTGCGGGCAATGAATGAGCGTGAGAACGAGCCGAAATATTACAACGGCAAGCCTTACACCTCATATGAAGCTACGCAGCGGCAGCGCTATCTTGAGACTTCGATGCGGGCGCAGCGGCAAAAGATCAAGCTGCTTGAGGAGGCGGGTGCCGACGAGCAGGATATAACGCTCGCCAAATGCAAATACCGCCGTCTCTCGCAGGAATATACCGCCTTTTCCAAGCAAATGGGGCTGCCTCAGGAGCGTGACCGCATTTATGCCGATGGTTTAGGCAAAATTGACGTCAAAATCAAGGAAGTTTCTATTGCAAAAAATGAAAATAGTGGTATAATGTTAGCAAGAAGTCTTGATCGAAAGTCGTCAAATATCGGTGCATTTTCGAGCCTCAGTGTAACTATGCAGAAACGCGAGGTAAAAAGAATTTGTTATAAATACGGATTGGATATAAAAGGTCTTGCATTTAAAATTCAAAAATCTGAGAACTTGCTAAGTTTGCCATATTGTGGTTCAACCGACTATGACAATATCGGAAGAATAGATTTGTTCCCGAATGCTTTTCGGAATGAAGAAGAGCTGATTAAAACTATTATTCATGAAAGCTGTCATGTCGAACAGTTGAGAAAATACGGAAAAAAGTATTGTTTACAGCATTTAGCGGATATGGAAGCAGAGGCGTATCAGATCGAAAAAGAAATATTTAATAAACTAACGAAAGGAGAAAAATAGCATGAAATGGCTTAAGAATTTAGAAAGTCTTTCTGAATGTGGCAAAGTTGGATCATGTCCCTTTTGCGGCAGCGACGATACAGGCTATAATGCTACGAAAGTTGATGGCGACATGGGCTATGTAGTTATATGGTGTAACGAATGCAAGAAATTTCATGTTATTTCACGGGCAAATATAACCGAAAAGATGGATAAAGGACAAGATATTCCAAAAGAAATTTTTTGATTCGATGTTTATAATAACGGCACTCTGAGAAGACAAGATGCTTTCTCGTTCCGAAAAATAAATAATCAAAGCAGAGTTGAGAGATCGACCCTGCTTTTTTTATACCCAAATCACCGCGCCGCCGGTATAGCGGCTCACTTTCAACAGCAGACAGAGCTGTATAAAAATCATGTAGAAAGGAAAACGAATGAAAAATCTCACGACTATCCTCACGGAGCTCGGTATAGAGGTGCCGGAGGAAAAGAAATCCGAGCTTGAAAAGCAGCTCGGCGAAAACTACAAGCCCGTCAGCGAGGTTGAGAAAGTCAGGGCAGCCCGTGACAACTACAAGGCGCAGCTCGACACGGCGCAGGAAACGCTCAAGGGCTTCGAGGGCGTTGATGTCAACGAGCTGCAAGGCAGGATATCTACCCTGCAAAACGACCTTGCGGCGCAGAAAACCGCTTTTGAGCAGCAGATATCGGATATGGAATTCAACTCCATGCTCGAGGACGCTATCGGTAAAGCAGGCGCCCGCAGCGTTAAACCTGCCCGTGAGTAACAAATGGTTTATTCCGATTCGCGTTACACTGACGGGGTGCTACCGACCTGAGAGATGCCAACCTGAGTAGCGCCAACCTATTTCAATCAACGCACCCCTGACGGGGTGCGACTCAAGTATTCAGACGGCAGCGGAGAATACACGGAGATTTCAATCCACGCACCCCTGACGGGGTGCGACCTTTAAGCAACATATCAAACGACTTAGTATCATGTGGATTTCAATCCACGCACCCCTGACGGGGTGCGACCGTAAATACAAAACGGTGTACGGTACGACCCAAAAAATTTCAATCCACGCACCCCTGACGGGGTGCGACTACGAAGATTGGCGCAAGCAAATTGCGGGTGACATTTCAATCCACGCACCCCTGACGGGGTGCGACTTAACAAATCCTTGAACATCTACACCTCGGCGATATTTCAATCCACGCACCCCTGACGGGGTGCGACGTTTGAATACTGCGTTGCAAATGTTCGGGCGATTATTTCAATCCACGCACCCCTGACGGGGTGCGACGCAAGCCGCCCCCGACTATATCGACGAGCAGCTTGCATTTCAATCCACGCACCCCTGACGGGGTGCGACGTGAGAGGTTGCGGCGAAAAATATGCATACATAGTTATTTCAATCCACGCACCCCTGACGGGGTGCGACGCAAAGGTTAAGGGTTTTATAGCAACAATTGAAATTTCAATCCACGCACCCCTGACGGGGTGCGACGACTGCCCTCTTTACCGGAGAGGACGGCGCAGAGCAATTTCAATCCACGCACCCCTGACGGGGTGCGACTGAGAGATCCAAGCGCGACGGCTTGAGCATGCATTTCAATCCACGCACCCCTGACGGGGTGCGACTATTCAAAGTCAGGATGGCCGCGCTCCCGAATATATTTCAATCCACGCACCCCTGACGGGGTGCGACCCTATACCGACAGAGGTATAGCCCTTGTTAAAAGTATTTCAATCCACGCACCCCTGACGGGGTGCGACGCGACACAATTAAATGTGGCAAGTCTGCATACAGCATTTCAATCCACGCACCCCTGACGGGGTGCGACCGCCCGCAAACGCCGCCCCCACGGCGGCTGAAGCCATTTCAATCCACGCACCCCTGACGGGGTGCGACATATGATAGAAGGGATAATGTATCACGACCAAATGGCATTTCAATCCACGCACCCCTGACGGGGTGCGACACCACTAATGATTTGTGGGAGTATGGCAGCGGCATTTCAATCCACGCACCCCTGACGGGGTGCGACGATCGAGGAGGCCGACCCCGATGAGGGCAATATCACCTTATTTCAATCCACGCACCCCTGACGGGGTGCGACTGTTTAAGCTCGTATATTCTTTCAAACTCTTTTTATTTCAATCCACGCACCCCTGACGGGGTGCGACATTTTGTAACCCCAAGCTCACGGGTAAGCGGATTATTTCAATCCACGCACCCCTGACGGGGTGCGACGGGAGCGGGGCAAAATTGCGAAAAAGTCAAAAACATTTCAATCCACGCACCCCTGACGGGGTGCGACTTGGCAAAGCGTGACTGTCCTGAGTGTAAAAACGCTATTTCAATCCACGCACCCCTGACGGGGTGCGACTGTGTAAAGTTTTAGAGCCAAGGAGGACGAGGATATTTCAATCCACGCACCCCTGACGGGGTGCGACCTGTTCGCCCGCATATACTATATGTAGTGGTCTATTTCAATCCACGCACCCCTGACGGGGTGCGACCCAAGATAGCCCGCTTTATTTTAGCCACCTTTAATTTCAATCCACGCACCCCTGACGGGGTGCGACTTCCGCCGTTGATGACCTCGGCGCGATACTCGATATTTCAATCCACGCACCCCTGACGGGGTGCGACCAGGCGTAAATTTTGAAAAGAGGTATAAAATTATATTTCAATCCACGCACCCCTGACGGGGTGCGACGGTAATGCGGCGGCACGGTCACAAGCCCGTGCAGGCATTTCAATCCACGCACCCCTGACGGGGTGCGACGCGCGGCAAGGCGGCCAAAAAGAAAAGAAAGGGTTATTTCAATCCACGCACCCCTGACGGGGTGCGACCAACGACATAGTCAAGCTCCGGCACGGTACGCTCATTTCAATCCACGCACCCCTGACGGGGTGCGACCGTACTTGTGAGCAGCTATTTAGGCAGCCACAACATTTCAATCCACGCACCCCTGACGGGGTGCGACAAGGTCAATATTACAGTAGACGCGGCGACAAATATTTCAATCCACGCACCCCTGACGGGGTGCGACGCGGTCTAAAAATGCGTCCCCTTTTACGTCAACAATTTCAATCCACGCACCCCTGACGGGGTGCGACAGCAAACATGCTGAATTTTCTTCATCATATTTGCGCATAAGCAACAAAATTCGGCTCAGCGTAACAACTTTATCGCCTTCTCTTGTCGCTTTAATTCTATTATACGATATACTTCCTACTTTTTCAAGTGCGAACGCAGCGTCTTTTCATGCCGGCTTGCACTTCGCATCACACTATCAGCGCCCCCTCGGCTTCGTAGCCGCTCTTTGCGCCGAAATGTTCAATTTTTGTATTATATTTGTTTCCAAGATAGTAAAAGCGCAGGCTGTCTCTCTCCGCATCCATTATCGAGCACAGTTCATGCTGAAGCCGTTTGCATTGTGCAGGGTCAAGCAAGCACTCAAACACCGAATTTTGCACGCGCTGACCGTAATTTACGCATTGTTTTGCTATTTTTCGCAATCGTTTTCGTCCCGCCGCATCCTCGGTATTCACATCATATGTGATGAGCACCATCAATCAAACCACCTCATTTCCACAGAAACGGAGGATATTCATCCAAATCCCCTCTCAGGTATCTTGCCAACAGAAGTGACTGCACATACGGCACAAGTCCCCATGCCATCTTTTCTTTGAGATACGGATGAGTTATCGTGTCGTGCTTACGCTCCTGCCACGCTTGCAGGAATTTCTTTCTGCCCGCATCGGTCAGCAGCACTGCTCCACTGTCGGTTTCGGTAAAATCATTAGGTGAAATGACCCGATTATTGACAAGCGACAACACAAAACGGTCTGCAAAGCACGGGCGCAGCTCCTCCATGAGGTCAAGTGCAAGAGAAGTCCTACCCGGGCGGTCACGATGCATAAATCCGACATATGCGTCAAGGCCGACGCTTTCGAGCGCCGAAGTGCAATTGCCGCCAAGCAAACTGTAAGCGAACGAGAGCATCGCATTCAGCTTGTCAAGCGGCGGACGTCGTGATCGTTCGGTGAAGTGAAAACATTCTTTATTCTGCAATATCATTTCATCCAAAACGCCGAAATACGCCTTTGCGCCTAAGCCCTCGCTGCCGCGAAGAGAGTCGAGCGATATTTCATCAAGAACCCGCGGGCAGATCTCCTTGAGGTTATCTATCGCGGATTGGAGTTTTTCTATATCCACACGCATGGCGTGGTCACGCTTGGTGCGCTCAATACTCCATCTTGAATTATACAGCTTGCCGAATATCATGTTGCGGGCTATTCGACAGCTCTGCGACGGGTCGTCCGCAACACGATACTGCATACGCCGAAGGAGGACATTCCCGTTCTCCTCACCGACCGTCCTTGCAAGAAACCTACCGCTCGGCGAACAAAACGAAAGGCTTACTCCCCTCTCGGCGCAGCCGCCCATAAGCGCAGGCGAAGCTCCTGCATAGGTGAACGCAATAATGCCGGAGAGCGTGTGTAGCGGGAAGCGCGCAAGTTCCTGCCTATCCTTGCTTATAACGACATTCTCACCGTCAAGGCTCAGATAGGCGTCCTCAGTTGTAACGAAAAGAGTATTCAGCAGCTTCTTCATGGCTCATCCTCCGCACTCTTTCGGATATATTCCGCCACAGTGCCCGTTTTGAACAGTTTGGGAACGCATAGTTCTTTAAGTGAGCAGGCATTGCACGCCTTGGTAGGCTTCACCTCGGGAGTATATCCGCGGCGATACAGAGCATGCATCTGCTCGGCGCAATCACGCACTTCATTACGGAGCTCTTTAGTAAACTCGACCCTTGCCCTTCGGCGGTTTTCGCCGTAATACAGCGCGCCCTCCGAAATATCGCAGCACAGCATCTCTTCAAGGCACATCGCCTGAGCGCAGAGTTGCAGCTCATCGCAGCTGTTGCTTTTTGCCGTACCACGTTTGTATTCTACGGGATACGGCTTCCATTTGCCCTCGTGCCCGTTCAAAGGCACACCGTTGTCATCACGGCGGAACTCTACAACATCGCACTGACCGGTGAGACCGAGAGTCAGCGAAAACACACGAAGTCCCCGACTGACCACCAGTTCACCCCTGCTCTCACGCAGGCTCTCGTCATGCGCCCGCTCATGCATGATCTCGCCCTCAGTAGTGCGAATATTCTCCGCCCACTGTTGCTCGATATGGATAAGCGCCCATTGTCTGCGGCAAAACTTAAAATGCTGCAAACCCGATATCATCAGGCAATCATCCGGCTCAAACACCGGCTATCTCCTCAAGCGCAAGCCCCGGCAGCTCATCAACGGTTATATTGTAATCATCAACGCAGGTCGGGAAAGTAACGCCGTCTTTAAGCTCCACATGGACGCTGCGATGCACCGCCGCCGAGGAATACTGACCGTCCTTGCAGTTATGCTGCCACCAATAAACCTTAATGACCTCCATGGAGCCGTCGGGACGGGCAGCGGAGGCGTCATTTACAAACAAAGTTCTGAGGCACTCCTTGAGTACCGCCGCATCATCATCAGTGAAGCCCGTTTTCTCCGCGAGCTGCACATTGACCGAACCTTTGATCTTATACAGCCCGAACTGAACAAAATGCTTCTGACCCATTGTGTCGGCGGAGCGGCCGCCCTTTTTGGCAGGCTCACCGTTAACACTCTTTGTGATCTGAATAGAACGCACTTCAACGGGAGAAGCGCTGACCGCCTGATGGACAGAAACAGGGCCTCTGACTCCGCAAGAAGCGTCGCCGGCCGATTTGAAGGCGAAGACCTGGCCGAACGAGCGCACATCGAGCCAAAGCTCACAGGCCTTGGCGGCGTACTCATCCTTATCCTTGACATTGCCGATGCATTTGACCGCCCTGTCGCTTAGACTGTCAAAGCCATCAGTCGCCTTTTCAGCCATTTGGACGAAGACCGGTTCTCCCATATCCTGCATCCTGTTGCGGATTTTCCTTTTGACGCACACATCGGACATTTCGCCATAGCCCTCATAATCCGTGCGGGGGCGGTTGCCGTTGAGGGGATCGCCGTTAACATTTGCTTTCTCCGCCGAGAAAAGCACCACAAAGTCTATTTTGTTCTGTAAAACGCTCATTCTTCAATTTCCTCCTTGGTTTCATTTGATTTTGATGTATAAAGTTCGTTGCGCTGAAGGTAATAGCCCATAAGATAAGTATCGCCGAGCGGTCTGTTTAGCTGAGCATCGTCATAATTGCTCAATTGCTCGGTTATCTCGCCGATGAGCTTTTTATAATAAGCTCTGCTGCCGGGTCTGAGCCTTTCAAAATACGGATTAAGGCGATCATTAATTATTTTGGCAGTGTAAAGCGGCCTGTCGCAAAAAACAGACTGCATACGAATTGCGTTCGGCTCTCTGCCCTCATCTGTGTAAGTGTCACGCTCGACCTTCTCCATAACGGCAAGCAGCCTGCCGAATTGATAGCTGCGATCTTTTTTCTCCTTATCCAAAGACATTGTCCATTCCTCCTTTTTTGCCTGAGTCCTGTACGCATAGATTGCGGCGCAGGCGGTGAAAAGTATTTTTCTGCGGTTTATATTGTTATATGCGAGCGGCATCGAGGCGCGGTGCATCAATGCCTGCACGATATCCGACGGCATCGGGGCTTTGTCGATAACACAATGCAGCAAACGCTGCACCTGCTCTTTGAGAATGCGGTCATCAACATCAAGCCACTCCGTACGTTCAACGCCGAAAGCGCATTGAGCTATCTGGCGTACCGACGGCGACTGAAAGCCGAATTGATTATTCTCCCAACAGCATGTCTGCTGCCAATGGGCAAGGCGATCAATGAAATCAGACGCACGCAGCTCATTATAATATGTTACGGAGAGTCTGCCCGTGGTTGCAGCGTCAAACGAAGCGATAACAACATCCTCATTATCAGGCAAATTTAATTTCCAACCGTTCACCGCATCGGCGAGCTGCTTTTTGTAGTCGGATGGCGTAGCGGCTTTCTCCTGCGAGTCCTTAACACTCAGCAAACTGTGCATGGCATTCGGCACATCTTTGCCTTTCGGATTGCAGCAAATGAAAGTCCTGCCGCCTATGATGACGCCCTGATTTGCAACGACCCAGCGCAAGGCATTATGCGCCTTTTGCGAGGCAACATAGCTTATCGTTGCCGCCTGAGACGGCTCTGCGAAACGCCCGCGATAGGTGAAATTGCTGCTGTCATTGGCCGAAATCAGTTTTGCCCCGTATGCGGCTGAGACAACGCCTTTCGGATGATTTTCCGTCATCGGCAGCACCTCGCCGGTAATCATGCACAACGCCGAACCCGATTCCCTCCGAAGCGATTCGTTATAAGCAATAAACGCTTCAAACAGACTCTTGTCCTCCCAGCACGGGGCACTTTTATTGACCCCGGTAACACGCCAGCGAACCAAATACTTGGTGAATTTACCGTCCAAATTACCGTTCTCATCTTTGGTTACAAGCCCGCTTCTCTCAAGGTCGTCAAGCAGGGATTCGCTCTCGATATACTTCAGCACGGCCTTTACTTTCGGATGAGTGTATTCCGAATTTGCCCAATCCGAAAGCTGCTTGAGATAGAGGTCGTGATGCTCGGTCGAGGACGGTATCAGATACAAAAGCTGATCGCTGAGCGGATGAGCACAAGGCGCACTCGTTCGGTTAGCTGATTTCTCCGTTGCCGGGATTATCGTTTTGCTTTCATCGCGCTCGTTCTTCTTATCCTTGACGACCGCTGCGGCGGATATGAAATTACCGTTCGCGTCAATGGTCACTTCGATCTGAGCTTTCTGAACGATGTGGGAAATTGGGGTGAGCGTCTCTCTCATTGCGTCGGGCACACCTGCGAGGGCGGCATGGCAGTCATATGTCTCGACGGCTTTTTGCATTAATCCCATTCAGTCACCCCCTCAAATTCTTCAAGACCGCTGAAATTATCATATTCTTTGCCGAAAGGCTTGATCTCCATTTCACGCAGGGTCTTGTGAAGCGGGCATTCCTCAGGCCTCGGGAATTCGATGACTCCTCTTTTCATCGTCGGGAACCAAAAGTTTGCAGTCATATGGCCCTTTGTTTCCTCTGACCACGCCTCATCGGCGTAGGTCATTCCGTGATACATCATACCGAAGCTAAGCTCGGGGATATCATCATAGGCTCCCTCGCCGCTGCCGAACTCGCACGGGGCGATATAGCCTTGGCACTCTCGCGTGCCGAGGAAGATATCCCGCCTGCCGCCGCGTTCAAGCATACGCTTGGCGATCTGGTAATGCTTATGCTCGTTGCGGTCGTGAGCAAGCTCCGGGCGATTCTCATTCCACTCGAAATAAGCAACCACCTGATAGCGGCATTTCTTGAGATAGGTGTAGTACGAAAGGTCGTTTGACCCGTTGTTGTATTTAATAGGTCTGACCCCTTTAACCTCGGTCTGGATAGGCGACATTATACGTACTTTTTTGATGTACCACGTTAAAGTCGGCTTCCAATAGCTTGAAGAAATCACACCTTTCAAAGCCTCATAGGTCGGCACCTGATAGGTGAATTTCTCGCCGCCGACTCGCATTATCGGGTCGGTAAACAAGCCGTAATCGCCCCACACCTCAAAGGAAATCTCGTTTTTATACTGCAATTTTAACACCTCCTGTTAAACTATAAAACTGTTTATGTCAGGCTCAAGGATCACTCCGACATCGCTGTCGTAGTTTGCGGCGGAAAGCACCCGCACTGCGCCGCCCGCAGCCGGATAGATCCCGCCCGCCTCCTCGAGCATTCTCTGCTGATGCGAATATACGGAGACTGTGTATGGCTTTGCCCTCTCGCAAAGAGAATGCAGATAGGTTATATCATGCTCGGCTCTCGGCGACATAAGCTCAGAGATAAGCTCCGCCCCGCCGCCGTACGGCACTATCACGTCAACGCCGTTACTGTCAAACACATTGAATTCGCTGCCTGCCGTCTTAAAAGCCTGCCTCATGGCAAACAGATCATTCTCGCCGCACCTGCCGCTGAAAGCGTCGTTATCGGCAAGCAAGTCATAGACGGTAAAGCCGTGCTTTGTAGGGTAATCCTGCGCTCTGTCCGGCATTGCGGCATAAAGCGCTCTATAATATCGCCCGACTGAATTATCGGACGCAAGGTCGCTGTCAAAGGCTTGCGGATTTAAACTGTATTCGGTCAAAAGCTGATTCAGCGCATCCTTCTGAGCCTTGATATCGCCAAGCCCCGCAAGGTTCTCGTCGGCGCAGCTTATCAGATACACCGGAGCGGGCGAATCAAGCTCGCCGTTCCTGTTGCATCGCCCTGCGGACTGTATCACGCTGTCAAGCCCTGCCGCAAGGCGCACAACACATCCGAAAGAAATATCAACGCCCGCCTCGATCACCTGAGTCGACACGCATATCACCTTTTTATCACCGCACGCCGCAAGCGCCTGCCTCAGCTTCTCTATTGCGGCTCTGCGGTGCGCTATACACATACCCGCAGAGAGGTGAAACACGAGGCAATCGCCGTGGTTCGACTTCATATATCTGAACAGGAATTCCGCCTGCTTTTTCAGGTTACAAACAATAAGCAGACTGTCGCTTACACTTAAAAGATTATCGAGCCTTGCAGCAAGCTCATCCAAGGTACGGCTGCCGTCAAAAATAATATCCGTCCGTTTGAATACATCACGCAGTTTCTTGTCATAAGGCACGATATCGGCGGGCTGCTTTATCAGCGGATGTTTTGTCTGCTCAAGGCAGGGCTGAGTTGCCGAACAAAACAGCACCGTAGCCCTGCACACTTTCGAGAGAAAATTCACAGCAAGATTAAAAAGAGAGAGCATTTTACACGGGACGGTCTGCACCTCGTCAATGACGATAACGCTGCCGCACAACGCCTGAAAGCGACGGATGCACGAAGTTTTATCCGAGAAAAGTGTATTCAAAAGCTGCACCATAGTGGTGATAATTATCGGCGCAGACCAATTCTCGGCAAGCAGCTCATACTTGTCGAGAGCTTCGCCGTCCGCACTGTCACGAACAACATTTGAATGATGCTCTAAAATCAAACTATCGTCGCCGACAAATTTGCGGATGACTTCGGCATTTTGGTCAAGGATGCTCAGCAGCGGCGATGTGAATATCACGCGGCGCATACCGTTCTTTGCCGCATGGGCGAGAGCATACCTGAGAGCCGAAAGCGTTTTACCCGCACCTGTAGGAACATTCAAGCGATAAACCCCCGAGCCCGCCTCAGCGGCAAGTCTGCATTGCTCCGATATATTACGGCGTGCAACATTCACGTGCGTATTTGCGGGCAAATCGAGAATCTTTTTCTCAACGCTGTCGAGCAATTCATTCCAATCGGGAATCTCGTCGTCCTTACGCTTGACCCCGCTCATAAATTCGGCGGTATCGCGCCTGTCACCCTCGATAACAGCCGAAAGCAGCAGTCTAGAAAGCATACCGACATAAAAGCTCACTTCGCTGTTGTCGGCTGCGATATCGGTAATTCTATCGAATATCGGCGTCACCTCATCACAGGCCGCCTTGAAGCGTCTGTCCAATTCCTCCGTGTCGGCGCACAGCTCGGTATAGTTGCTTACCGCTTCTTCATAGCCGATATCCTCTTTTTTCATTCGGTGAAAGAAACCGTTTTTGCCGTCTTCATCGGCAATATCGAATTCGCTGTGATGAGCGCCGACCGCATAAGCCAACAACTCACCGGCGATATCCTGAAGACTTATCGGCGGCTCATTGTGGCAGCGCTCCATAATGAGTCGAACGCCTGAAAAAGTATGGTTGACGGAACCTCGGCGCATTTCACCGTTCGAATGTATATATCTGTCAAACAGCTCTGTGTATTTGCCGCAGTCGTGCAAAAGCGCGCAAAGATAGCCCGCCTCGCAAAGTCCCGCAGGCGCAAGCGCTCTCGAAGCGTATTCGGCAGCGCTTCTCAAATGCTCGCCTACTGTCTGCTCTCTGCCGTCATCGGCAATATGGGCAAGATATTCCATTCGCAGCCTCCTTGATTATCCGCATCGCTGTGACGTTTTTTCACATCGCAATTCAAAAAATAATGCGTACCGAATTCACCTGCGGCATCCGCAATTGTCAACAATTTTTCTGCTTTTATTTCTAAACTCATTATAATATTCACGATTGTTGTTGTCAATATATTAAGATAATTTCTTTATTCTGCAAATACTTAAGTCCGTTTTATTGGTCAGCAAAGCATCATTAAAGGAATTGATAATTCCTTTGAAAGATGATATAATGGCTTTATTAAACTACTGAGGCGGAGTTTGCCGAAGGACAGGAGAATGGAAATGCTTAACAATATGGCTTTCGTGCCTTGCGTCACGGGCATGGCGCTGCCGACATTTGCGAGCGAAAAAAAAGAGATATATGTTTCGCCGAACGGTAGCGACAATTCCGAGGGCGATATCGGCTCCCCTCTTGCCACTCTCGTCGCGGCGAAAGAAAAGGCCAAGAAGCTCGGCAACGGCGCTACGGTTTATTTCAGAGAGGGCACATACACCATCAGTGAAACCGTCCGCTTTGACGAGAGCGACAGCTCGGATGTAACATACAAAGCATATAACGGCGAACGTGTGGTGTTCACCTCTGGCGTCCCCTACACGGGTTTTGAAGAATGCACCGTGAACGGCGTTCGTGCATTCAAAAAGGATATCGGCAAGGATGCCGACTTCAATATCCTTTTTAATGAACGAGAGGCCTTCACAAAGACAAGATACCCCGAGAGCGGCTATCTCCGTGTAAAAGAAATCTCCGACAGCGACGTTATGCCCGAGGCGGATGGCAGCGACTATTATTTTGCTCCGCTTAACGGAATGTACGCCGAAGCAGGCGAAATCGGTGAATTCAAAAATATGACCGACGTCATCGTCAGAATTTTGCATTTCTGGAAGGATGAGATGCTGCCCGTGTCGTCATTTGACAGCGAAAGCGGCCACTTCAAATTCAGCAAATACGCAAGCATGAGCATCAAGCAAAACGACCGGTTCTTCCTTGAAAACGTGTTTGAAATGCTCCGCAAACCCGGTCAATGGTATCTTGACAAGGCAGAGGGTATTCTCTATGTGACCCCGAATGACGGCGACAGCCCCGCCGAATACACGGTCGACGGCGCAATGCTTGAAACAATGATATCGGTCGACGGCGCAAACGGTATCTCTTTTGAGAATATCATATTCAGAGGCAACGGCTTCTCATATTCGGACGAGCGCGATTTCACCCAAGCCGCCTACGACGCAACGCCGTGCATATCCTATGAAAACGCCCGCAATTTCAGTATCAAAAATTGCGAATTCAGGGATATCGCCGCCTGCTCCGTATTCCTCGGTAAGGCGGTGCAAAATGCCTCGGTCGAGAGCTGCATATTCGACAATGTCGGCGCTCAGGCGGTTTACATTTGCGGTGAAAATGTCGACGTTTCCGATGAAAATGTGACAAAAGATATCCGTGTGACAAACAACAGCATATCGAAATACGGCAGAGTTTTCTTCAACGCGGTCGGCGTGCTTGTTATCCACGCCAATTCCGTTGAAATCTCACATAATGAGATACATGACGGATATTACACCGCTGTTTCGGTCGGCTGGGTTTGGGGATATTCCTATTCCGTGACCTACAACAACAAGATTTGCGACAATCTGATATACAATATCGGTCAAGGCTGGCTCTCCGACATGGGCGGCATATATACGCTCGGCAATCAGCCCGGCACCGTCATCTCGGGCAACATCATCCATAATGTCGCCGCCGACCCGAACGAGGGAGGCTACGGCGGCTGGGGTATTTATCTTGACGAAGGCTCATCGTATATTACCGTTGAGAAAAATCTGGCGTATTCCTGCGGCAGCAATGCGTATCATCTGCATTACGGCTCATATAACACGGTGAGAAACAACATTTTTGCCCTCAGCGGCGACTCGCAATTCAAAACGGTGAGCAATCTCGGCCGTGTAACGCCCGATGACGGCGTCAAAAAGACCGTTGACCTTTTCAACAACATTATCCTGACTGACGGCGGAACACGGGCAGTTTCAAACATCAGCGATAAAGCAGCATGGAACGAATACAATAATATATATTGGGATCTCAGCTTAGGCGATGATATCTATATTGACATAGGCGACCGAGCCGACCGCTCAATAGGGATTCAGCGAGCAATGGTAAAGGGGCTTGTCACTTCACCTACGATCGCCGACCCGATGTTCAGAGACGCGGCGAACTTCGACTTTGAGCTAAACCCGGATTCCCCCGCAATTGCGGCGGGCTTTGAGCCGTGGGATTACGCCGACGCCGGCACGGTCAAAGGCACGGTTATCGGAACGGCAACCGAGGGCGGCGCTACACCGTATAACGCCGAATCCGCACACGTCCCCATGACAAAAGCCAAAGAGTCGTTCCATTTTCTCGTTGAATTTTTCTGTAAAATCATCAATTTCTTAGGCGGCATTTTCGGAAAATAAGGCATGAAAAAACAGGGACTGTGTGATGCAGTCCCTGTTTTGGTTTATCTTATTGAGTTATTGTTTATTTAATTTTTACGAGTCTGTCGCCGCGGACGAGGTAGGCATTTTGGGCGAGGTCGATCATCGGCTGGTCATTATAGGAATCGGTATAGAAATTCTCGACCACCGCGTCGGGGTAACGCTCTCTGAACGCCTTGACCTTATTCTCTCTGAAGCAGAAGTTGACGAGCTTCATGCTGTCAAGGTCGGTGGTGGAGGCTATATAATTCTTGATATTCAGCCTCTTGCATATCTCCTCGAGCACAACGTCGATACAGGCGGATAGGATAACATCGTCATCCCTGCGCTGCCTGAGATAGAAGGACTTTATCTTGCGGCTGTTGTTATCCCAGAACTCGGTAACGTCGGAATCAATATTCTCTATGCCCCGGCAATAATCCTCGACCACGCCCGAGTAATTCTCAAGCGCCTGCTCGAGCGACATCTTGCCCGCCTTATACTTGAGCACAGCGTTCAGACCCCAGGGTATCTTTGCGAGCAGCTTCGGATCCTTCTTGAGATAATAAAGGAAGAGATCCACGCCGGATTCGCCTCTGTAGATAGTATTATCAAAATCGTAAACGTTCATTTTAATTTGCTCCTTTTCATCCTTTGTCCCGTTTTATTGCCGTTTCTGAACGGCTCCCCATCTGTCAAGTATTATACCATTACACAATTGAATTGTTTTTCCTTGTCGGAATAAATTTATTATGGTTTCCTTAAGGTTTTATTAAGAAAGCTGCGAAGGATTACAAAAAGTATACATTTTTGCCCCAAAGAAGCTGAAAACGCCCGAAATTACACATTTCGAGCGTTTGATCTTTTCTTATTTGTTTTCCAGCTTTTTGAGCTTACGGCAAAGGCTGGATATCGGCAGGCCGACTATATTGAAATAATCGCCCTCGATGCTCTCAACGAGCACGCAGCCCCTGCCCTGTATGCCGTAGGCGCCCGCTTTATCCATCGGCTCGCCGGTATTGACATAGTCGTTGATATCCTTGTTGCTCAGCTCATAAAATTTCACCTTGGTGACGACGTGATATATTTCGGTCTCGCCGCCGTGAGCAATGCAGACGCCTGTCATAACGAGATGCTCCCTGCCCGAGAGCATTTTAAGCATCTCGACAGCCTCCTTTTTGCTCTTAGGCTTGCCCAATATCTTACCGTCGCACACGACCACGGTATCCGCACCGATAACTATCGAGCGGCCGTGCCGCTCGGCTATAGCCATCGCCTTTTTGCGAGCCGTCATCTCGACCGCATCCTCGGGCGAAGTGCCCTCTGGTACGCTTTCGTCAACATTGAGGGCGAGCACCTCGAATTTAACGCCCGCAAGGGTCAGCAGCTCTCTGCGGCGGGGCGAGGTGGAAGCAAGAATTATGTTTTTCATCGGTCGCCCTCCCTCCTGAGCATTTCTGCGGTGCGGAGCACGAGCGCCTGAGTTTTGCCGTCGGGAATTTCACCCGCAAGCACCATATCGACCGCCTTTTGAAGCGGTATCTTTTCTATCTCGAGGTATTCGTCGTCATCGGGATTTGTGTGGGTAAAGGTGAGACCCCTTGCAATATAGAGATAGATTATCTCGCCGCAATAGCCCGGTGAGGGGAAGAATTCGCCGATGAAGCCGAAATCTTTTGCGACTGCGCCGACCTCCTCCTCAAGCTCACGCTTGCCTGCCTCGCAATGATCCTCGCCCTTCTCGAGCTTGCCCGCGGGCAGCTCAAGCACGACCTTCATATAAGGATATCTGAACTGTCTGACAAAGAGCAAGCAGCCGTCGTCGGTCAGCGGCGCGATACAGACTCCGCCGTGATGCTCGACCACCTCACGGGTGCAGGGTCTACCGTCGGGCAGCTCGGCTTCGTCGCAGCGGACGTTGATTATGCGCCCGTTGTATACATAATTCTTTTTGACCGTCTTTTCAGAAAGCTCCATACAGTTTACCTCCGAAAGTTTTATATCGGCATCACGTTGAATACTATATACTAAAATATGCTATGGTGGTGCTGATATGGATTATATCACAAACGCAACCGTTTTAACAACAGAAAATCAGAGAAAAATGATTTTTTCGCTGAAAAAAGCCTTCCCGTCGCTGGACTGCCGCCTGATAGGGCACTCGCTCTGCTCAAGGGGGATATTCTCGCTCGGCATCGGCAGGAGCTCCGACCCGCTTCTTATAGCGGCGGGATTTCACGGCCAGGAGTGGCTGACCTGCCTTGCGGCGCTGAGATTCGCCGAGCTGCTGCTGCGCTCAAGAGCGGCGGGCAAAAAGCTCTGCGGCATCGACACCCGCTGCATCACCCGTGAAGTGATAATCGTCCCCTGCGTCAACCCCGACGGAGTTCAGATAGCAATAAACGGCTGCGACGGCGCGGGCAGATACTCCGCCGAGGTCAGCCGCATTTGCGCCGCTTCGGATGAGAAATGGAACGCGAACGCAAGAGGAGTCGATATCAACCACAATTTCGACGCCGGGTGGGATATCCTGCGGGAGCTTGAGATAGACAGCGGCATCCTCGGCCCCGCACCGAGGAGATACGGCGGATATATGGCGGAGAGCGAGCCCGAGACGGCAGCTCTCGTCGCTCTTTGCAGAGTTCGTCAGCCGAGGATGGCTATAGCGCTGCACAGCCAGGGCGAGGAGATCTATTGGCGCTACGGCGATCGACTGCCCCCTGCAAGCGAACGGATAGCCCGCATACTTGCGGCCGCATCGGGCTACCGCCTCGTCGAGAACGACGGCCTTGCCTCCCACGGCGGCTTTAAGGATTGGTTCATAGAGTATTTTGACCGCCCCGCATTCACCGTTGAGATGGGCAAGGGCGAGAATCCGTTGCCCGTCGGCGACCTTGACCGAATTCTCTGTCAGATAGTCCCCATGCTGACCCTTGCGGCGATAATGTAGGCAAGTTCCACAAAAAACGACGCTTTTTTTAGGTTAAATCGTTGTCTTTAAAAACCAATTGAATAGTGTTATAATAGATTGAATTAATACCCGTCGGGCGGCCGACAGATTTTTCATGATAAGGAGAAAAAGAAATGAACAACCGTTATTTCTGCGCAAAAGAAAACGGTAAGCTCAATTATCCGCACACCATTCTCACCGGTTTCGGATTCCTGGCTTCCTCGATTGCGTGGGCTATCTACGACCCCTACATAACCAAGATCCTCAACAGGCTCTTAACAAGCAGTGCGACCATCACCTCATGGAGCACCAAGCTCAACGAAGCCTTCCCGAAGCTGGCTGAATTCGCAGCCGCCAACGGCGAGGACGTGGCGACCGCGGCGGGCGGAATCACCCTCGTCCCCCTCTTCATCGGTATCATAATGACCTTTGATAATATTTTCGGCGTTATCTTCCAGCCGACCTTCGGCAAGCTGTCGGATAACACCCATTCACGCTTCGGCAAGCGCCGCCCCTATGTTATCTTCGGCGCTCCGATATCTGCCGTTCTTTTTGCAATAATTCCTCTCGTCGCGGTCAAGAGCGGCTCGCTCCCGCTGACGATGCTCTTCATCATCCTTTTTGTCTTTATCATGTCGCTTTGGAGAGCGCCTGTTGTTGCTCTCATGCCCGACCTTACCCCGAGTGAGATACGCTCCGAGGGCAATGCCGTCATCAACCTCATGGGCGGCCTCGGCAGCGCTATCGGCCTTTTCGCCGGCACTATAGTCACCGCCATCTACTGCGCGGTCACGGGTGTGAATTCAAAGGCGGACGATTTTGACGAATACGTTACCTTCCCCTATGTTTTCCTGCTCGGCGCAATAGTCATGATAATCGGTATGCTCGTCATCCTCTTCTTTGTTAAGGAGCCTGACAGCAGGATCAAGATCCAGGGCGAGATGAATCAGGCGGCCGACGAAGCAGCAAGAAGAAAGGCTGAAAAGGAAGCTCGCAAGGCCGAAAAGGCCGCAAGGAAAGCCGAGAAGCTCTCCTCCGCCGAGAGAAGAAGCCTTATCTTCATGCTCATCGGTCTGTTCTTCCTCTTCTGCGGCACCAACGCAATCTCCACCTTCTTCGCTCTCTTTGCCGCTGAGATACTCGGCAAGACCACCGCTGAAGCAACCATCATGACCACCGCATTCGCAGCCGCCTCCGCAATTGCCGCCCTCCCCGCAGGCTGGCTCGGCAAGAAATTCGGCAGGAAGAAGACCATACTCGGCGGTCTGTTTATATTCATCCTTGCATTCGGCGCATATCTGCTCACCGAGAACCTCGGCATAGACGCCCTGAGCGGCGCTCTTATCTGGGTCGCTCTTATCGTCGGCGGCGCAGCGAATATGTTCATCACCGTCAACACCCTGCCGCTCGTGCTTGAGATAGGCGGCATCGCAAAGGTCGGCACTTTCACCGGCTACTACTACACCGCAACCTTCTCGGCTCAGATAGCCACCCCCATCATCTACGGTATAGTGCGTATGTTCACCGGCACTTATATGTCGCTGTTCTACTACTGCCCGATCGCGTTCATCCTCTCGGCGCTCTGCATTCTCGTCGTTAAGCACGGCGAGGCTATCCCCGACGAAATAGTCGAGGCAGCCAGAGAAGAGAACGAGGACTGATATCAATTCCACGACATCTTCTGCCGTCGGCTTTGAGTGAGAATCCGCAGCTCGCCCGAAGCCCAAGGCGATCATACATCCTTCTATAGAGCTGAAAGCATCGGTTTTCCGGTGCTTTTGGCTTTTTAAAAAGAAAAAGATCGGCCGAAACCGATCTCAATCCTTGCTTAATTTAACTAAGTATTCCGTTGTGCCGTCCTCGTATTTTCGCTCGCCCGTATCGGTGAAGCCATGGCGCTCATAGAAGCGGAGCGCGCGCTCGTTTTTCTCAAGCGCCCAGAGGAAGCGGCAGCCCCTTGCGGCGGCAAACTCTATCAGCTCGGCGCCTATCCCCCGCCCTTGAAACAGCGGCTCAACATACAGGCGCTTTAGCTCCTCGCCGTCGATCTCGACGAAGCCACGCACGATCCCGTCGTCATAGACAAAGAAATTACGGAGCCTGTCCTCGGTGAGGTCACGGGCGACTCTCAGCACCTGCATCTCGCCGAAGGAATAGCTCTCATCACCGAATATCGGCAAAAAGTTAATGCGATTGTTAAACACAAGTATCTCCGCAATGCGGGATATATCGCCGTTATCGGCTGCACGAATCATCATTTGCTCCCGAGACGCTCAATGAAGCGCTCGGCCTCCTCCCGTGAATGAAATACGATTATTTCTCTGCCGTCCCTGTATTTTTCGAGCAGCTCATATATCCGCGGGCGGCAGTCGGCGGCGTCGATGGTATGGGGTGCCGTGGCGGCTGTTGACCCTCTCCATGAAGTGCTCGCGGCCGCGGTCGGTCGAATTCTCAACGAGGTCGAGGCAGACTCTATCATCGGGCGCATGAATTCCGGGCGCAGATAATTCTGATTGCCGTCCTCGCCGGAATGCGCCTTGACAGCCACCTTGCCCGGCAGCTCAACTCCGAGGCGCTTATACAGCTTGACAACAGCCTCGGGCGTCAGTTCCTTTGTGAAGAAAACCCTTGCCTTATCCATACTTAAACCTTTTTCGCGTTATTTCAATATATCCTCGCAGCGGTATCTCGGCTTGCCGACGCTGCGGCGGCCGTATTCTATCGCCTCGGTCGGGCAATATGATATACACGCCATGCAGTGAGTGCAGTTGCCGCCCCACAAAGGCTTGCCGTCCTCCAATGTGATATTGTTCAGCGGACAGAGCCTCACGCATTTGCCGCAGCCGATACATTTATCATCGGCGCGGAACGGACGCGCATGAACGCACGCCCGATAAAAAATCGGATTCACGGTGTCGCTCATCAGACGGTCGTAAAGATTCCTGCGCGGAGCGGGGAAGGCCTCGCCCTCGGCGATTCTCTGCGCCGCACCGGCTATTGACGGCTCCGCTTTTCGGATTATCTGCCTCGCCTTCTCTTTGGAGGGCACGGAGAACATGGCGATGTAATTCTCGGGCATGACAACCTGAGCCGTGCCCATGTATTCAAAGCCCTTTCTCCCGCAAAGCAGCTTGTTATACTTCGCCGCGTCGCCTATCTCGCCGCCGCAGTCCATGATGAACCAAGCCTGCTTTCCACCGGTAAATTCGGTATCGCCGATCCATTTCTCTGCAGTTTTCGGAATCCTCCAAGCATATGTCGGCGTGACAAAGACAAGTCTCTCGGCCTTGACGGTGGAGGTATCAGAACGCTTGACCCGCTCGGTCATATCCAGCAGCTCATCGCCGATGACCTCGGCCACCCTCTCGGCAACATAGCGGCTGTTGCCCGTGCCGGTGAAATATAAAATCACTGTTTTACCCCCTTCCGCGAGCGTTTTACATTATAATTATATCCCATCGACGACGTTTTTTCAAGAGGAATTGATATGCGTAAATCGCACCGCCCGCTGCTCTGTACGGCATAGCCGAACCTCAGGCAAAAAATATAAACAAAGTTAAAAAAACACTTGATTTTTCTCTCGTAATATACTATAATGCTTTAGTCAGCGGATTTCTCTGCCGCAATTAAATACTTCGGGGTGTAGCGCAGATGGGCGAAGAGATTCGCCGCGTCCTGCGGACGAAACAGGCGAAGCTCTGAGGTGAAAAAACAAGGAGCAATGCGAAGCGCTCCAAGCGAGCAGTGCGACTATGTTTTTGAGGGAAGCGCAGCGGAGACATTGCACAGCGACAAATTGACCGAATAAAACTTAACTTCAAATCAAATCGGGGTGTAGCGCAGATGGTAGCGCGCTTGGTTCGGGACCAAGAGGCCGTGGGTTCAAATCCCGCCACTCCGACCAGAAAAAAGCACTTCTTCGGAAGTGCTTTTTTCAACGAAATCCACCCTTCGGGTGGGTGAAATATTGCTTCGCAATGTGAAATGCGCCTGACGGCGCGTGAAATCGCTGCGGCGGTGGGTGGATTTTATTTCGCTTTCTGCGGAGCAGAAAATTTCACAACCGCGGAGCGGTTATTTCACATTTTGCACATGCAAAATATTTCACTTATCTTTAAACGTTGAACTGATTCGGTTGTTCTTTTTGTTATTAGAAAGCGTGAGTGAAACTTGAAGGACGAGCGGCACAGAGCAACAGTCCGGTGGACTGTTGTGCCGTAATAATTATACAGTCTGATTATATAATTATCAACCCGCAAATGCTTACGAAAAGCTATCAATAAATTTAGATATCCTATCATAAGCGGGCGGTTGACAACGCGCAAACACTATGATATAATATCGGCATCTTCCTGTTACTGACGGATAAGCAGTTCACTGCAAGGGAGCAGGAAGCGTTATTAATGCCGACCGTCTGGGCGCAGTTAAGCAAAGTCTTAGCTGCGCCCTTTTTGTTTTATCAGTGACAAAATCGGCGGTGAGAGAAAGAGAGGAACTCCACATGATAAAGACCGCAGTCAACAGCATTTCGGCAGGGATCCTTATAGCAATAGGCGGCAGCGTTTATCTCGCCTGCGACAACAAATATGCGGGCGCGGCGCTGTTCTCCGTTGCGCTGCTGTGCATTTGCTACCTCGGTTACTATCTTTTCACGGGCAAGATCGGCTACCTCGCAACCGACCGCTCCAAAAAGAACGCACTCTCCCTGGCGCTCGGGCTTGCGGTCAATCTCGCCGTCACATTTTTGCTCGGAATGCTTATCCGCTTCGCCATGCCCGCCCTCGGTGAAAAGGCGGCGACTCTCTGCGGCGCAAAGCTTGGGCAGAGCTTCATGGGCACATTTATCCGCGCGGTCTTTTGCGGAGTGCTGATGTATCTCGCGGTGCAGATATTCAAGGAGAAAAAGACCCCGATCGGGATAATCTTTTGCATTCCCGTGTTTATTCTGAGCGGGTTTGAGCATTCGATAGCCGATATGTTTTATTTCGGCGCATCGGGGATATTCAGCATCAAAGTATTGAGCTTTGAGCTTGCCGCCGTGCTCGGCAACTCCGTCGGCAGCCTGATATTGCCGCTGCTCGCAATGCTCGGGCAAAACGGCAAGGCGGAGGAGTGATCTCGGCATCCGGTAAACCAAAAGGAAATCCGCCTGCCGCCCACCTTATCCGTCTCGCTGAGAAGGCGAATTCCCACTGACGGCTTGCTGTTAAATCGGCGCAACAAAAACACTCCTGCGGGGCGAACCTCGCAGGAGCATTTTTATGGTCGGCAGAAAGAGATAGGATGTGATAGGTGGTGACCCGACAATTAATTATTTGACAATATGAGCTATTGCAAGGGTCAGGATAAAACGCCCGAAGCGCTGCAAGTGAGGACGGGGTGCGCCTCTCTGGTGTTAATGTGGATCAGAGCAAGCGTATAGAGATAGAATACAAAATCACCTCTTGCGGTGTTGCCGCTCTTGGAGGCGACCTCCGAATGGCATTTCCACTTACTGCTGAGGATCTCGTGATAAACCGTTGAGCTTGTGCAGGTGGCAGATGAACCATTATAGGTGAAAGTTCCGTCTACCGTTGCAGTCCACTGAAGTTTATCGGCAGAATCATAGTACTTTGAAGTCTTTGTGCCTGACTTCGTTTTTGATGCCGCTCTGGCACCATTGATAACCGGAGTTTCGGTGATCGTTACAACGGTATACGAACCGTCATCATAATACTCGGTGTATGTTTCGGTCTCTGTAGCGGCACTGACTGCAAATGCCGGAACCACTGCCGCAAAGACAAAAACTACTGAAAAAAAGATTGCAAATACTCTCTTCATTTTCTATTACTTCCTTTATTCTATTATTGTATAACGAATACCGGGATTTCGATTGCTGCTCTTTCATGCACTTCATTGTCGACATAACCATAGTTGCTTCTATGAGAGTCAACATAAGTCGTAGTCAGGAAAGCACCAAGCAGCATTGCAATAATGCAAACAAAAGCAATAAAAGCTCTCTTGAGACTTGTTCTTCGTCTTATCTCTCCATTCTGGCCGGGATCGATAAAAGACTCTGCAACAGTCTCGGGTGCGCCGAAATAAGTAACGATCTCGTCGATCGACTTAACGCTGTTTTCCTCGGCATAAGCATAGATATCGTCTTCGATCTCTGCGGCAACGCGCTTCTTCTGAACGCCGTTGCACACAAGGGACTTCTTGACCGAACCGATATACCCTCTTACGGAGCGTTCCAGGTTCCTTTCCATCCAATCCATTCCTTTCTGAGCGGTCGGGCCATGACCGCCTTTTGATCACATCAAATCATCTGTCAACCATTATTTTTAATTAATTGCTTCGATGATATTTTAATTCTTGCACCACCTTTCGACGCTATGATATCACAAATTATTATGAATGTAAATACATTTTAATAAATATGTGAAATTTTTTGGTGTTTTGTCCGATTTTGTGTATTTCCCGTGACGATTAGTCACTATCTCGATTGCGTGTGTATTTACATTTCAAATTCTTTTTGGATTTGCGAAGAAAAATCGGAGGGGCTGTAAAGTTTGATTTGCCTCGCCTCAGTCTATAGGGGCAGCAACGGTTTTATGGTGCGGTAATGTGCAAATTCAGGCGGGCGAACGCAGTTCGCCCCTAACGTTGTAAAACCTACATTGTAGGGTATCTCTCGGGACGTAGAGGACGCCGTCCCCTACAAGTGCTTGCTGCCTGCGGCACACCTCATCCGTCCGCAGGCCCTACACCTTCTCCTCAGGGAGAAGACGAAATTGCTTCGGCTCTGACCCACCCGGGTTTATGTTGGGCAGGTCAGATAGTGTTTCATTTATTATTTATTGATCAGAACATTCAAAAGTGTGTGAGATGAAAAAAATGTGTAAATTACATTCAAGCTATTAACATTACACAGTATTTTACACCAAATACACATCTGTTATCCTTATTCTATACCTAAATTCTCCGTTTGTCAATAGTAAAATGCAAATTTTGTAATATCTTTGATAAAAATGCACCCCCACGCCGTAATTTGGCGCAGGGGCGGGTAAGATTTAATGATTTTGGGCTATTTTAATTCGCATTTGAGAACAAAAAAGGCGGATGCTGTGATGATGTTTCAAAGCTAAAAAGCTTCTCCGCAAATTCACTGCATCCGCTGTTAATTATTATAGCAAAAAAAGCGTAAGCTGTCAAGGTAATTTTTCTTAAATCAGTCTTTTACGGCTCTTGTCGCCCAATAGGTCGGGATATTGTGCTCGTAGAGGTTGCCGGTGCCGTTGGTATCGCCGTAGACATCGGTCAGGCGCAGCCCTGCGGCGAGCTGACCGCCTATCTGCTCCTCTATCGTATGCGAGAACTGGATTCCGTCGTCGCCTGCCTCAAGTATCCGCAGCTGCTCCTCATTTGCAAGCGGGTCAAACGGCAGCGTATTTACGAGCGCCGTTTCCTCATCGTTAAAGGCGTAGCCGAGCCCGTTATCAAGCCCCGCAAGGAGCACGCCGCCGCGCCTGAGAACGCGGAAGCATTCGCGCCATATCGGCAGCACCTCACGGACATAGCAATTCGAGACAGGGTGAAAAATCAGGTCAAAGCTCCCGTCCTCAAAAGGCAGCGGCTTCGTCATATCTGCGCGCACGATCTCTATATCGTAGCCCTCGCGCTCCGCCACCATGCGCTCGCTCTCAAGCTGCTTCGGCGAATAATCGAGCACGGTGCATTTCGCCCCGAGCGCCGTGAATATCGGCATCTGCTGCCCGCCGCCGCTCGCTAGGCCGAGCACACGCTTGCCGCAAAGCTCGCCGAACCACTCATGCGGCACAGGCTTCGTCGGGGTCAGGAGCACATCCCACTCCCCTCTCTTAGCCGCCGCAAAGATCTCATGTGTGACAGGCTTGCCCCACTCCCAGCCGTCGGCTACCCAGCGGTCAATGGTTTGGGCATTTATCTGTTGATAATCCATATAATATTCCTTTATCCTTTCTCAGTCTGCCGCAGAGGCAGCGACAAAGCAGTCCTCCCCGCCTCGGGAACGGCGTTTGCAGGCATTCATTGCTTTCGATCAATGCGTTTATCCTATCCTCACCTGCTTCAGATACCTGCCCTCACGGCAGCAAACGCTGACGGCGGGGGTGTCTTTCAGCCCAAGCAGCCGATCCATTTCATCGGCGGCATTGGCATACAGGCTCTTTTGATGATGCACGAGTATGTAGTCGGCGGAGCGGATCCTGCCGCTCGCTTTTTTGCAGAATTCACGCATGGGGGCGCAGAGGTTAAAGACCCAAACGGGGCTGCAAACGGTCACATGGTCATATTTCTCAAGCTGCACGCCGATATCCTCTATCGGCATTGCCCAGCGGTGCATTCCGTAGCGGCCGCACCACCAGAAGCCGAGAGTGCCGCTCGTTCGCTCGGCAGCACGAACTTCATATATCTCCGCGCCCGTTCGATCCGCCGCCTCAAGAGCCTTCTTTTTGGTATAGCCCATTCGGGAGAAATAAACGACGAGCTTTGTCGGGTCGGAGCCGATATTGGGGTAATCGCTCTCGCTGACGGTGAAATGCTCCTGGTCATAAAATACAACGGTCATATAGCCTGTTATCGCCTGTATAAATCCGAAGATGAAGTAGGCGGTGGACATGAAATTCAGCGGGAACATATAAAACTGGATGCATATCCAGAGCATCAGCGTTATGCCGAATACTCCGCCGAGCACCGCGCCTATGCGTTTATTCGCTATCAGCAGCCCCGCCGCCGTCAAATTTGAAATTCCGTTGACTATCAGCAGCGAAATGCCCGAGAATACGAAATCCTGAAACACTTTCTCGGCGAACGGCAGCTTTTGGAAATACGGCAGCATGGCGTCCATGCCCATCAGCCCGCCGCTCGGGTCGATAAGCATCGCCGAAGACCCTGCAACTGCGCCTATACCGATAAATATCGTCCAAAACAGCAACGCCCGTCTTGCGGGGCGGTAACGTGAATATGTTTTTTCATTTGACTTTTCCATTTTTATCCTCCACGGCGGATCGTTTTTTCATTTTCTCCACAAACAGGTGAACATGGCGGTCGAGAATATCGAGGCACTCCGCCTCCTTCTCGGGTTGGCGGTCGCATACGCCGAGCAACACCGGCACGGGCGAGCAATACATATAAGCCGCCGCCCTCGGGTCGCCGCAGTCGACCACGCCCGCCTCCGCTAATTTTGAGAACATCTCGGTATGATAATCCATCAGCTTGCCTATGTATCTGTCGGTGTAGAGCGCCGAAAGCCGCGGCGAGCGGAACTGCTCAATAGTCATCATGCGGCGAAAGCTGCTGACATATTCATCGTGCAGCAGATAACACATCATCTCACGAAACCGCCCCGCCAGCATATCGGCTTCCATCAAGCCGAACACGGGCATATCGCCGCCCGCATGGCCGACATGGACGGATATACCGCTCAGAAATTCGTCAAAATCATGCTCCGTCCGCTCAAACAGGGCGTCAAATATGCTCTGCTTGCTCGGGAAATGCTTATAGAGCGAGGGCGCTTTTATCCCGACGGCGTTCGCTATCTGCTCAACGCTGACGGCGTCGTAGCCCCGCTGCGCAAACAGGCGCAGAGCCTTGGTGAGTATCCTGCTCTTGGTATCTTCTTTTTTTATGACCGCCGCCCCCCTTGGCTAACATTCATTAGCTACATTATAGGCTAATAATCATTAGCTGTCAAGAGGGAGGACGCAAATATTTTTTCTCTTGAAATTCCGATAAAAAAGCTATATAATTTCAGACATAAGTCACTTTTGGGAGGGTAAAAATGAAAAAGATCGAAACCGAAAGACTGACAATGGAGATAATGAGCGTGCATGAGCTGCTTGCGCTTGCGGAGGAATACAGGCTCTCAGACCCCGAATTATGCGAGGCATACCGTGAAATGGCTCAGGTCTATGAGGAGCACCCCGACGAGCGCGAATGGTACACCTCATGGCGTATAAGCACCAAGGACGGAGTTGAGGTCGGCGACGCGGATTTCAAGGGGCTCGGCTCGGACGGCCGCATCGAGATAGGCTACGGCATCCGTGAGGAATTCCGCCGCTGCGGCTATGCGACCGAGGCGGTCGGCGGGCTTTGCGGCTATGCGCTCGCCTGCCCCGAGATAACCGCCGTTGAAGCGGAGACAGCCCCGGATAACGAAATATCCGTAAAGGTGCTCGTCAAAAACGGCTTTGCCCCGACCGGCACCTTCGGCGAGGAAGGCCCGAGATTCATTAAAACCAAATAAGCGGATAAAGCCCGCCGTGCTGACTAACACGACGGGCTTTATCAACGCTGCTGAAAAAGAGGAGACATATGATGTGAGATTTAATTCGGTAATTATTTCTTGTTTTTATCGGCTGAAAGCAACTCCGAGGCTTTATCCGGCTTGCATCGGTATTTTCCGTAATTTAATTATATCATGTTTTATTTTGCTTGTCAATATAACTCTTAATAATATTTTTAAAATGCAAAAAATCAGCCCGCCGTGTTTCTTTACACGGCGGGCTTTATCGCACCGAATGCGGTTATCAGTCGTTTTTATCTTTCTTTTTCTTTTTGCCGGAGGTAACGACATTCAACAGGCTGGTGATAGCGATGATGATGCCGATAACGATAAATATACCGAGCATTCCCTTGGCCATATAGGGCAGATTATCAATGAACGCGTGGGGGTTGAACTCGATGCCCGCACACAGAGAGAGGGCAAAAACATTAAGTGCGGAAATGATTGATAAATACATTATTGTTTCCCTTTCCTTTCGTTATTTCGCAAAGAAGTTGAGGATAAGACCGCCCGCGATGACCGAGGCTATCTGACCGGAGACGTTGACGCCCATTGAATACATGAGCAGGAAGTTCTGGTTATCCTCAGCAAGACCCATCTTATGCACAACTCTGCCGGACATCGGGAAAGCCGAGATGCCCGCCGCGCCGATCATGGGGTTGATCTTCTCCTTGAGGAAGAGGTTGAGGAATTTAGCGAAGAGCACGCCGCCAGCGGTGTCGAAGATGAAAGCGACAAGGCCGAGAAGGAGAATGAGGAGCGTGTCGAACTTGAGGAAGCTCTCATACTGCATCTGGGAGGCGACGGTGATACCGAGGAATATGGTGATGAGGTTTGCAAGCACCTTCTGAGCGGTCTCGGAGAGTGAATCAAGCACGCCGCACTCACGGATGAGGTTGCCGAACATCAGGAAGCCGACAAGCGCAACGGAGTTCGGGGAAACGATACCTGCGATGATGGTGATGATGATGGGAAATAGGATCCTCGTGGTCTTGGAGACCTGCTTTGCCTTATAGGGCATCCTGATCATTCGCTCCTTCTTGGTGGTGAGGAGCTTGATAACGGGCGGCTGCACAATGGGCACAAGCGCCATATACGAATAAGCGGCGACCATGATAGCGCCGAGATATTTTGAGTTGAGCATCATTGCCACGACTATCGAGGTCGGGCCGTCCGCCGCGCCGATAACGGCTATGGAAGCGGAGTCGTTGAGGTCAAAGAACATTGAAGCGGTGCAAAGAGTGAAGAATATGCCGAACTGCGCCGCTGCGCCGAAGATCATCAGCTTGGGATTCGAGAGTATCGGGCCGAAATCTATCATCGCGCCGACGCCGATAAACAGCAGCAACGGGAAAAGCTCGTTTGCGATACCCGCGTCATAAAGCACGCTGAGGGGGCCGCGCTGGAGCAGGCCGTTGACGGTCTGGTCGATAACGCCTGAGAGCGGCAGGTTGACGAGGATAACGCCGAAGCCCATCGGCAGCAGGAGCGTAGGCTCCATATCCTTTTTGATGGCAAGGTAGATAAGCAAGCCGCCTATCACCCACATGGCGATCATCTTGTAGCTGAAATTATCAACTACATTCTGATACAGAAACGATAAAAAGTCCATTTGCAAAACCTCTCTGTTAAGTGTACTTTTTGGGCGAAAAAGCGGTTAAAAATTACCTGCCGCCAAAAAGCCGAAATCAGAAAGTATTTTATCAGCTTATTAATACTTTGTCAATATTTAATGATGATTTGCGGGCGGTTTTTGCACTTTTTTGTAGAATTCAGGGCACAATACGGCATAATACCGATATTTCATTTGCTCAAGCAACCCCACGTACATTTTCCCAAAAGTACAACATTTAGACACTGTCACGGCGAAAGCGGCAATATTTAGAGAAATCTTAATAATATGAGACAAATATTAATATTTTGTTCCTTGAATATTCAGTTTCAATGTGATAAAATTTTAACAGTTTATTATTCTGAATAGGAGCGTGTTCTTTTTGACAAAACCGTTTTATAAAGTCAGGCCTATCAAGGATCTGAGAGATCTGATAAACCAAAGCACGGAGCTTTACGGCGACAGGCCTGCATTTGAAATCAAAAACAGTAAAAATGGTCATTTTGAAATTACATACAAGCGCTACAGAAACGAGATAAATTGCCTCGGCACGGCGCTGACGGACATGGGGCTTGCCGGCGAAAAGATCGCCGTTGCGGGCGACAACTGCTATGAATGGTGCCTCTCTTATATGGCTACGGTCTGCGGCGTGGGCGTTGTAGTGCCGATAGACCGCGAGCTGCTTTTTGACGATATCAACAGCATCCTGAACGTCGCCGATGTTAAGCTGCTCATCTGCGACGGCAAATTCGCCTCGAAGCTCGACGGGCGCAGGGCGGAGATGAAGGATGACCTCACGATAGTTTATATGCGTAACGAGCCGAGCGAGGATTCGCTGACCGTTGCGAAGCTCATTGAGCGCGGACAGGCTCTGCTCGACAGCGGCGACAGGAGATATCTTGACGCCGTTATCGACCCCGAGGCAATGTGTTCCCTGCTCTTCACCTCAGGCACAACGGGCGCTTCAAAGGGCGTCATGCTCTGCCACAGGAACTTCTGCTCCGAGGTCATGGCCGCGATGGGCGTTATCAAGATTTCGCCCGAGGACTGCGGCATCTCGATGCTGCCGCTGCACCACACCTATGAGAGCACGATAATTCTGTTCTTTGCCCCCTACTGCGGCGCGAAGGTCACTTTCTGCGACGGCTTCAAATATGTGCTGAAGAACATGAAGGAATTCAACCCCTCCGTTTTCGTCAGCGTGCCTCTGATACTCGAAACGGTCCACAAGAGGATAATGAAAGCCATCCATGCGAAGCCCCACGGCGAGCAGCTCTTTAAGGTAGGCAAGGTGCTCTGCAAGGCCGGCTCATACGTCGGTCTCGATCTCAAGAAGAAATTCTTCGGCGAGATACAGGAAACCTTCGGCGGCTCCATGCGCCTCATCCTCTGCGGCGCCGCACCGATAAACCCGCAGATACTCAAGGATTTCGACGCTTTCGGAATTCAGATAGTATTCGGCTACGGACTCACCGAGTGCGCCCCGCTCGCAATAATCAACCACGACAGGCTCCACGGAGCGGAATCCGTCGGTGTTCCCCTGCCCGGCGTTGAGGCGAAGATAATCGACCCCGACCCCGCAACGGGCATCGGCGAGATATGCGTCAAAGGTCCCATGGTCATGCTCGGCTACTACAATAACCCCGAGGAGACCGCAAAGGTCATCGACAAGGACGGATTCTTCCATACCGGCGACCTCGGTTATGTCGATAAAAAAGGCAGATACTATATCTCCGGCAGGAGCAAGAATGTTATCGTCACCGCAAACGGCAAAAATATCTACCCAGAGGAGCTGGAGTATCACCTCGGCGCAAGCGACCTTGTCGGCGAGTGCCTGGTAGTCGGCGACGAGAACAGCAAGGGAGAGACTATCGTCTCGGCAAGAATTTTCCCCGACTTTGAGGAAATACATGAAAAAACAGGCAAAACTAAGGACGAGATAAGCGACGACGAGCTCAAGAGCATCTTCAAAAACGTCGTCAAAGCCGTCAACGAGAAGCTGCCGTCATACAAGAAGATAGTCGATTTCAAGATCCGCCGCACCGAATTCATCAAGACTACCACCGCTAAAATCCAAAGGCATAAATATTCCGAATAACAGGAGAGAGAAATGAAAGCGAAAACTTTTTTGAAGCTCACCGCTGCCGCCGCTGCAATGACGGGCGCTGTCTGCGCCGCAGCCGGCAACTATTTCGTCGAGAATTTTCTGAGCCGGAAAGGCATTGAACGCCTCACTCACAAGACGATGCTCAGCGAGGAGGAGCATTCACTGCTGACCGAATCCCCCGCCAAGGAGGAGGGGCTTGAATTCTACCGCAGCGTGGTTTATAAGGATGTTTTCACCTTTAATTCACACAGCGAGTGCCTCCATGCCATTTATTATGAGGCGGAGAAACCCTCGAATATATTTGTCATCACCTGCCACGGCTACACCGGCTCGCCCGAGGAGGACAGCGTATTTACCGGTCACTACTACCGCATGGGCTTCAACGTGCTCGCCCCCTATCTCAGGGCGCACGGCAAAAGCGAGCATAAATACTGCTCGATGGGCTGGCTTGAGCGGCTCGATATAGTCGATTGGATAAATTATATCGTTGAAAGGCACCCCGGCTGCAAGATAATCCTGCACGGCTGCTCGATGGGCTCCGCCACCGTGATGATGACGACGGGCGAGGCACTGCCCTCAAACGTAGTCTGCGCCGTTGCGGACTGCGGCTACACCTCGGTGTGGGATGAATACAGCGTCCAGATAGGCGACACGCTCGGCCTGCCCGAGACCCCGTTCCTCCAGCTTGCAAACCTTGCGGCGAAGATAAAGATAGGCTTCGACTTCAAAGAAGCCTCGGCGCTGAAGCAGGTCAGGAAATCCAAGACCCCGACGCTCTTTATCCACGGCGACAGAGACGATTTCGTTCCGCTTTGGATGAATTACCCGCTCTATAAGAACGCCGCCTGCGAAAAGGAGCGCCTGATAGTGCCGAACGCTCCGCACGCCGCCTCCGCGATAGTTGCCCCCGAGCTTTATTGGTCAACGGTCGAGAGATTCATTAAAAAGTATATATGACAAAGCGAAACGGAGCTGCCTCAAACGAGACAGCTCCGTTATTTTTATGCTTTTTTCTTGCCGAGGTAGGCTTCCTTGATCTCCTCGTTCTCGAGAAGCTCCGCGCCAGTGCCCTCCATGGTGATAGAGCCTGTCTCGAGTACATAGCCCTTATCCGCCACCTTGAGCGCCATATTCGCGTTCTGCTCATTGAGCAGGACGGTTATGCCGTCGGCATTGACCGTCTCAATTATATCGAATATGCCCTTGACGACCAGCGGCGCAAGGCCGAGCGACGGCTCATCCATCATGATCAGCTTGGGGTTGCTCATCAGCGCCCTGCCGACCGCAAGCATCTGCTGCTCGCCGCCGGAGAGAGTGCCTGCAAGCTGCCATTCCCTCTCCTTGAGCCTCGGGAAAAGCTCATAGACATGGTGGATATCCGCCTTTATCTTCTCCTTATCCTTGCGAAGATAAGCGCCGATTTTTAAATTCTCAAGCACGGTGAGGTTCGGGAACACTCGCCTGCCCTCGGGCACGAGGGTGATTCCTTTGGAGACGATATAGTCGGGTGATTTGCCGACCAGCTCCTCGCCGTTGAATTTGATCGAGGCGCTCTTGGGCTTGACTATGCCGCTTATCGCCTTGAGGGTGGTGCTCTTACCCGCGCCGTTTGCGCCGATGAGGGTCACTATCTTGCCCTGCTCAACGTCGAGCGAGATGCCCTTGACGGCCTCGATGCCGCCGTATGAGACGACGAGATCTCTTATCTCAAGTATATTACTCATCCTCGCTCACCCCCAAATACGCTTCTATGACCTTGGGATCATTCTGCACATCCTCCGGCTTGCCGCTCGCGATGAGCTTGCCGAAGTCGATGACATAGATCCTGTCCGAGATATCCATGACGAGATTCATATGATGCTCGATAACGAATACGGTCAGGTGGAATTTATCCCTGATATCTTTGATGAATGCGGTCAGTTCGTTGGTCTCCTGCGGATTCATACCCGCCGCAGGCTCGTCGAGCAGCAGGAGCGTAGGCTCAGTTGCGAGCGCTCTGGCTATCTCGAGGTGGCGCTGCTTGCCGTATGGCAGGTTGGCGGCGACCTCGTCCTTGACGTCGGAGAGACCGAGTATCTCGAGCAGCTCGAGGCACTCCTGCCTCATCTTTTTCTCCTCCTTGCGGTTGAGCATGAAGGTAGCGGTGAAGAGATTGCTCCTGCGCCTCATATGCTTAGCCACAAGCACGTTCTCAAAGACGGTCATGGTCTTGAAAAGTCTGATATTCTGGAAAGTTCTTGCGATACCCTTTTTTGCGATGAAATCGGGGGTATGCTCAACCACTTTGGTATATTTGCCGAGGTTTTCGCCGGCGTAGAGCTTACGCATTTTGCCGTGCGGGTGGTTGCAGGCGATAGGCTCGCCGTGGAAAAGCACCTGGCCGTTGGTCGGCGGGTAAACGCCCGTAACAGCGTTGAAAACGGTGGTCTTACCCGCGCCGTTGGGGCCGATGAGCGAGACTATCTCGCCCTCGTTTATCTCCATTGAGAGATTGTTGACGGCCACGACGCCGCCGAACTGCATCGTTACATCCTCGATACGGAGCACGTTATTACTCATTTGGAGCGCACCCCCTTCTTGGATTTAAGACGGCTGCCCGAGCCGGCAATGTTATAAAGCTCGCGGTCGCCCATTATTCCTCGTCTAAAGAAGAGGACGACTATCATCAGCACGACCGAGAAAACGACCATTCTGAAGCCCGTCTTAAGCAGCGGGACACCGAGGCTCGAATCATCGAGGAAGCGGAGCCACCACTCTCTCGCCGCAATGACGATGAAAGCGGAGATAACGCTGCCGGAGACGCTGCCCATGCCGCCGATAACGACGATGAGCAGGATGAAGTAGGTGACGGCTATCGTGAAGGTGGTCGAGGAGACCGCGCCGAGATACATTGCCATGAGCGCGCCGCCGATGCCGGAGAAAAACGCGCTGATAACAAAAGATATCTGCTTATGCCTTGAGAGGTTGATGCCCATTGACTCGGCGGCTATCTCGTCATCCCTTATGGCCTTGAGCGCCCTGCCGTAGGTCGAATTGAGCAGAAGCATGATTATCGCAATGCAGACGAACGCAACGATAAATATGCCGTAATACGACTCGAAGCCCGGTATCTTTTTAAGGCCGAGGGAGCCGTTGGTTATTTTATTGAGCGGCGAAGAGGCAACCACGATCCTGACCACTTCGGCGAAGCCGAGGGTGGCGATGGCGAGGTAGTCGCTCTTGAGCCTTAGCACGGGTGCGCCGATTATAGCCGCAAGCAGCGCGGCGGCAAGACCCGCAACGATAAGGGCGATTATGACGGGCAGCTCGATATTCTTGAGCCAATCCGCAACGCCGTAGAGGTAGTAAACGCTTGCGCGGGATTTGACGGGTATGGTGAAGATGGCGTAGGTATATGCGCCGATGGTCATGAAGCCCGCCTGACCGAGCGAAAACAGCCCAGTGAAACCGTTGAGGAGGTTGAGCGATACGGCAAGGAGCATATAAATGGCGCTGAGCTGGAGAACGGACTTAAACATTGAGCCGCTCGAGGCGAACTCGCCGCAATAAATCATCGAGGCGAGCAGCGCAACTGTGAACGCTATCGGGAGAATGATGTTCAGCTTTGATTTCTTGGTCATTATCACACCTTCTCCTTTGTTTTCTCTCCGAAGAGGCCGTTGGGCTTAACAAGCAGCACAAGAATAAGAATGATGAAAGTGAAAACATCGCTGAATTCCGATATGCTGCTGCCCTTGACAAAAGTCTCGATAAGGCCGATGATGAATCCGCCTATGAGCGCGCCGGGGATGCTGCCAATACCGCCGAAAACGGCCGCGACGAAGCATTTAAGACCCGGGAGCGAGCCGGAGAGAGGATACACCGACGGACGCGGAGTGAAATATAAGATAGAACCGATCGCCGCAAGAGCGCAACCGATAACAAAAGTCATGCTTATAACGTAGTTTATCTTAACGCCCATGAGCTGGCTGGTCTCAAAATCCTTGGAGACGGCTCTCATAGCCATGCCTATCTTGGTCTTATTGACAAGCAGCACAAGGCACACGACGAGCACAATGGTCAGAATGGGAGTTATGAATGTAACTATCGAGGTCGAGACATCGCCTATTGTTATCCTCTTATTAAGGAAGTCGATGCTCGGGTAGGATTTCGGCTGAGCCGAGAAAAGATATGTCGCAAAATTCTGAAGGAAATACGACACGCCGATAGCGGAGATCATTATCGACATCCTCGGCGCATTACGCAGAGGCTTGTACGCTATCCTCTCGGTAAAAACGCCGAGCAGGACGGTAGCGACTATAACGATGATGATAGATATATACCACGGTATCATGAGATCCGTCATGCAGATTATCATAAAGTAGCCCGCCATCATGAATATATCGCCGTGGGCGAAGTTTATCAGACGCAGGATGCCGTAAACCATCGTGTAGCCGATAGCTATCAGCGCATAAATGCTGCCTATCGAGATACCTGTCAGGCAGTTCTGAAAGAAAGTGGTCATGGGCTTACCCCCTGTTAAGAATCGGGTACGAAAAAGTCAAAACGGCGAGGGCAAGCTGCTCCTCGCCGTTTAATTAATCTGTTAAAATGCCGCTTATGCCGCGGTGAAGGTGCCGTCGGTCTTCTGAGTGCCGATGAACTTGAAGCCGCCGTCGGTCATGGTCTTGATATAAGCCATGTCCTTATTAGCGTCGCCGTTCTCGTCGAAGGTGATGCTGCCGGTAACGCCTGCATAGTTGACAGCCGCAAGGGAATCTCTGAGAGCTTCCTGAGAGAGATTGTCAGCCTTGAGACCCTTGAGAGCCTCGATAACGGTCATGTAAGCGTCGTAGCCGAGAGCGGAAACCGCCGCAACGGTGTCGTTGTCGCCGTTGAGCTTGAGATTCTCGGGGTCGCCGTTAAGGAATGCCTTGTAGCCCTTAACGAATTCCGCAGCGCCCGCGTCGTTCTCATCAAAGAAGGTGGAGAATGCAACGCCCTCGCAGTTCTCTTTGCCGGCGTTCTTGATGATGGTCGCGTTCTCCCAGGTGTCACCCGCCATTATCTTGGAGGTGATGCCCATTTCCTTAGCCTGCTTGATGAAGAGGCCCGCAGTCTGGATCGAGGAGGGAACGAATATTACATCGGGATTCGCTGCCTTGACGGAAGCAAGGATAGCGTTGAAGTCTGTCTCGTTGGTATTGTAGGTGCCCTCGTAAGCAATGGTGCCGTTCTTCTCAAACGCAGCCTTGAAATAGCTTGCAAGGCCGGTGGAGTAATCGTCGCCGTTCTGATTGATGACAGCGGCAGTCTTGGCGCCCTGGGACTGAGCGTAGTTTGCCATAACGGTGCCCTGGAAGGGATCAAGGAAGCAAACGCGGAAATAGAAATCATTGTCCGCGGTGACCTGCGGATTGGTGCAGGAGCAGCCGACGGCAACTATCTTGTTATCCGCAAAGGTGGAGCCGGCGGCGATCGAAACGCCCGAGCCGTAGGAGCCGAGGACTGCTGCGACCTTCTTGCTGACAAGGGACTGCGCAGCGGTAACGGCGGCAGCCTTATCGGACTGATTGTCGACCTCGACAAGCTCTATCTTATACTCGGTGCCGTCGATGGTGACGGTGGGAGCAACGGAATTAGCGTATCTGATGCCGAGAACTTCCTGCATACCGCCTGCGCCGTTCTCGCCGGTGGCAGGCTCAAAAACGCCGATTTTGATGACATTACCCTCAATAGTGATCGGTGTGGCTGTCTTATCGCCGCCGCTCGGCTTATCTTCACCGCCGCCGCACGCTGCGAAGCAGCAAACGACAAGAGCAAGAGCCATAAGGATGGCAAGTAACTTTTTCATGTGCATAACCTCCGTTAAAAAGATATGAATCAAAGGGCTTGACCGCCCCAGGAATCCGAAAACCGTTTTACTTCCCTAAAGTAAAAAATATTATTGAATATTATACAACATCAAATCGCATAATGCAATAGGAAACTTGAAAAAAGTTAATTTTTTGTTCAAATTTTACGACGCTTTTGCATTTTCGCAGCCGTCATCATGCAAAAAAGAAAGAGCCGCCGCTTAAAAGCGGCAGCTCGGTGCAATTTTATGCAGTTTCTTTTAATTCTCTTTCAAGCCAGATGCAGCCGATCTCTATCGCGCTGTAGAGACCGCGGCGCTCCGCCTTCTTGACTATCTTATCCTTCATGCGGACATCGGGGTCGGTGTTGACAAGCTGGACAAGGACTCTGTCCGCCAGCTCAACGCCCTTGACCTCGCGGGTGCTTGTTATCTGAAGGATAGCAACGTAGGGGTCGCTCATGTAGCCGTAATAAATGGTCTTGCCGTTTCTGACGAGCGGCCTGCCCTTATACATAAGAAACTCGCTCTTCTTTGCCATTGACTATCATCTCCTTGGGTTTACTTTATACCGAGATAACACTTCACCATAGCCTGAAGAAGCTCGTCTCTGTCGAGTCTCCTGACAAGGCTGCGGGCGTTGTTGTGGGTAGTAATATAGGTCGGGTCCTCAGAGAGGATATAGCCGACAATCTGGCTGATGGAATTATACCCTTTCTCGTTCAGAGCCTCATAGACCGCCAGCAGATTCTTTTTCATCTCCGCCTCGTTCTCATCCTTGATCGAGAATTTTATTGTTTTATCAGTCATTTCGGTCACCTCCGTACCCAAACATTATATAACACCTTTCGGAATAAAACAATGGTTTTTTTAAAATTTTATTTTTCTTTAATAATTAGCTTACTTTAAGCCCTCAGGACAACGCCTATCTTATCGAGGTTGGCAAGAATTGAATCTATCCAGCTCTGCACCTCGTCCATCTCGAGAGTTCTGTCCATGGCGGCAAAGACAAGGCGCACGGTGATGCTCTTGATGCCGAGCTTCTCATAGGTGTCTATAACCTTGGCGCTCGCAAGCTCCTTGATGCCGAGCGACTGCCAGCAGCTCTCGATATCGGAATACTTGGTGTTGCCCGCAAGGACGAGCGAAAGATCGTAATAGGTGGACTGCTGAGTGCTGGGTTCGCGGAACATGATGGGATTCGCCTTGACAGCGTGGAAATCGTTCATGTCTATCTCGAAGCAGACCGCTGCGGCGACCTTGTCGAGCTTCGCGCGGTTGGCGGGGTGAAGAGCGCAGAGCACGCCTACCCTCTTGCCGTCGACGGTTATCTCGGCTGTATTCTTGGGATGCTGCCAATTATGCTCGGGAGCTATCTTATTATATACGACTTTCGCCTGCTTTATTTCACCGACAAGGCAATTGATAATCTCGACCGCCTTGAAGTAGAGAGCCTTTTCGTCGCCGCTCTTATCATAGAGCACCACACCGAGGCGCTTGCGCTCCTTGCAGATGCCGTTCTCATCGAGACCGTCGACAACTCTGCCTATCTCGAATATGCCGTATTTATCGGCGAAATCCTTATTCTCGGAAGCGTCAATGAGAAGCGTAGGCAGCATGGAATTCCTCAGATTGCCGTTCTCGGAATTCTCGATATTGAGCACTTTGACGTTATCCTCAACGTCGATGCCGAGCTTCTTGCACTTCCTGCCGTCACACCAGAGGTAGGAGTTGACCTCATGCAGACCGAAGGTCTTGACAAGGATATCCTTTGCCTCCTCGTCCTCAAGCCTGCCGTAATCGTTGGGCACGGGCTTGAGCGGGCTGCGGGTGGTGGTTATCTCAAAGTTGTCGTAGCCGTAGATTCTGGTTATTTCCTCGATGATATCCGCCTTCATGGTGACGTCCTTGGTAGCTCTCCATGAGGGAACGCTGACGGTGTAATCATCGCCGCTGCGCTCAACACCGAAGCCGAGAGCGGTGAGGGTCTTCTCTATCTGCTCATTGCTGATATCAATGCCTGTGTATTTGTCTACATACTTCTTATCGAATGAGATCGAAACGGGCGGATACTTCCTGACGTATTCGTCGGTGAGCTTTGAAGCGACCCTTGCGCCCGGGTCTATCGAGCGGACAAGCTCGACAAATCTGCCGACTGCGTCCATGGTAAGCTCGGGGTCGAGCATCTTCTCATACCTTGCGCTGGCGTCGGTTCTGTGGCCGAGCCTTGAGGAGGATTTACGCACGCTCACGCCGTCAAAATTCGCCGACTCGAGCACAACGCTGCCCGTATCCTCGACTATCTCAGAGTCAAGGCCGCCCATGATGCCCGCAATGGCGACAGGCTCGCTGCCGTTGTAGATCATCAGGGTATCCTCGTCGATATCCCTCTCAACGCCGTCAAGAGTAGTGAACTTCATCTTCTCGGCGGGGGTGGTGACGACGATATTGCTTATCTTATTCGCATTGAACGCATGAGTAGGCTGACCTATCTCAAGCATGATGTAATTTGTGACGTCGGCAAGCAGGTTGATGCCTCTCATGCCGCAGTAATACAGACGGATACGCATATCGAGCGGGCTCTTGTTGAGCGTGATATTATCCATCTTGATGCAGGAATATCTGTAGACCAGATCCTCTCTGCCGACGGTGACATCGACCTTCTCATCGCCGTCATAGGAGATATCGCCGAGCTTCAGGGGCTTCAGCTCCCTGCCGGTGATAGCGGCGAACTCCCTCGCTATGCCGTAGTGACCCCAGAGGTCGGGGCGGTTGGTGAGCGATTTATTATCGACCTCAAAAATGATATCGTCTATAGGATAGATGCTCTTGAGGTCGGTGCCGTTGGGGGCGTCGGTGTCAAGATCCATGATGCCGGAGTTGTCGTCGCTCAGACCCAGCTCCTTCTCGGAGCAGCACATTCCCTCGGACTCAAAGCCCGCGACCGTTGCGACCTTTATCTCGCCGCCGCAGACTCTGCCGCCCGCAAGCGCAAGGGCGACCTTCATGCCGACCCTGACATTCGGGGCGCCGCAGACGATATTGCAGACCTTGCTGCCGATATCGACCTTGAGCAGGTGGAGCTTCTTTGAATTCGGGTGCTCCTCGACCGAGATGATCTCGCCGACGACGACATTCTGCACATCCTCGCCCTTGACGATTATCTCCTCGACCTCGGCGGTGGAGAGGGTGAAGCCCTCGATAAGCTGCTTGACATCGAGACCGTCAAGGTCAACGTAATCTTTAATCCAATTTATTGAAACAAACATACTTACGCCTCCTCGCTTTCGTCAGACGGTCTGGTGAATGATTTGTCGGTGAACTGCGACAGCGCCTTGAGGTTGCCGCTGTTGAATACTCGGATATCCTTGATGCCGTACTTCATCATTGCAAGCCTCGTCAAGCCGAGACCGAAGGCGAAGCCGGTGTATTTCTCGGGGTCAACGCCGCCGAGCTTGAGGACATTGGGGTGAATCATGCCGCAGGGGCAAAGCTCGAGCCAGCCGGAATTCTTGCAAGAGGGGCAGCCCTCGCCGCCGCATATAAGGCACTGGATATCAAGCTCAAAGCCCGGCTCGACGAACGGGAAAAAGCCCGGACGCAGCCTGACGGTGACATCCTTCTGGAACACCTCAGAGAGCATGGTCTTCATAAAGTAGATAAGGTTTGAGATCGAAACGTCCTTGTCAACCATCATACCCTCCATCTGGAAGAAGGTATTCTCATGGCAGGCGTCGATCTTTTCGTTTCTGAAGCAGCGGCCGGGGAAAACGGCTCTGAGCGGGTTGCCCTGCTCGAGCGAAGCGGCATACTTGCGCAGAATGGTATTCTGAGCGGCGGAGGTGTGGGTCTTGAGAAGCTGACCGTTGCTCAGATAATAGGTATCCTGCATATCTCTGGCGGGGTGATGCTTCGGGATATTGACGCCCTCGAAGCAATTGTAGTCGTCGGTGACCTCGGAATAATCCTCGATAGAGAAGCCCATGTTGAGGAAGATATCCTCAAGCTCCCTCTGCACGAGGGTAATCGGGTGATATGAGCCGAGCTCGGTATAGACGGGCATTGACTCGTCATAGCTCTCGGCGGATTCAATGAGTCTCTGCTCCTCGAGCTTCTTGAGCTCCTCAAACTTCTGAGCAAGCGCATTCTCAATGAACTGCTTGGTCTCGTTTATACGCTGGCCGGCTTCCTTCTTTCTGTCGTTGGGGACATTGCGAAGCTCCTGCATGAGACTAGAGACGTGACCCTTTTTGCCGAGGAACTCTATCCTGAGCTGCTCAAGGTCGGACGAAGCGGCGATCTCGGCGGCTCTCTGCTCAAAGAGTTTCCTAAGCTCTGCCGGTTTTTCAAACATTTTGATCAATCCTTTCAACTGCTGTTAAGTTGTTACCTCAAAAATATTAAATCCCCCGTTGTCATAAGACAACGAGGGACGAAAAATATCCGCGGTACCACCCTGCATTCCCGATAGCTCGGGCGCTTGAAACAGATAACGGTTGCTGCCGTCGGAGCCTACTGAATTCAGCCCCGCCGCTCCCGGGTGAACTTCGGCGAACGCCGTGCGACCCGCTTCCAGCCGATGACGGATCCTCTCTGACGCACTTGAGATTCGCTTACTCTCCCGATCACTGCGTTTATATATCGCTAATAATATAACACATTATTTTGCCTTTTGCAAGAGGTAAAACGCTTTTATTTTGTTGCAGCGGCACAATGAAATTTGTGGATATTATACTGTTTGGAGGCTGACGTCAAATCCTTTTCAGCAGCTTATAAAATTCTCCGTACTCATCCGCACCGTCAAACAGCACCTCGGTGAAACCGAATTTGCGATAAAGATGAAGAGCGTTGGCGTTGTCTTTATCAACACCGATGGCGGCTTCCGCAAAGCCCATTTCTTTTGCCTTCTCAATGAGAAAAGCAAGCATTGCGCTGCCTATGCCGCGATTACGGTACTCCTTTTTAACTATCATCCTTGAGATATAAACTCTCCTGCCGGGGATAGTGTAATCGGGGTCGTCGGCCTCCAAGACAAGGGCGCCCTCACCGATAAATTCGCCGTTTATCTTATAGATGAATACAAGACGGTTGCCGGACGCTATCTCGCTTCGCCACGTCTCCGTAAGCGGCTGGGTTTTCATATTCCAAATGTTTTGGCATCTTCCGTATTCCTCGAGCTTCAGCGGCTCAATGGTAATATCGGCATTTTTGCTTCTTATCATGGTTTATCCCTTCCTCTTTAGGTCGCTTCGTGACGGCGTCCATCGCCGCTTCCTCATAATGCTGAGAGCCTTCAGGCTCAATAACGAGTTTTGCCCTTGCACAGTAAAAATACGCAATGTGATCGCCGACGAGCCGTTGACGGTTAAACCGAATCGAATACTCCCCGGGGAACCCATGCCACAGCCTGTTTTCTTCCTGCGCGGCATTATTTCTGAGATGTGCAGGCATCACTTTCAGCTTCTTATTTCTCGGCAAAACCGCATTTTTCATTTATCACATCATCAACGTGAGATCATTAGCGAATTCACCGGCTATTTCGTCGCTGACGGAGAAGCCCAGGACAGCCAGGACTATCAATGTTATTATGCCGACAGCAATGCCGCAGATCTGTGTTATCAGCATCGCCTTGCCGAAATTAGCCCTGTTTTTATCAGTCTTGTCAAGGGCAAAGACTATCATAATTATAAACCCCGCCGTGGGTATGGTGCTGAGAATGAGCCAAAGGATATATTTGCCGACACTCGTCACGGGTGCGGAATTATCAACCTGACCGGGCTGATTATACGGATTATAATGCTGATACGACTGATCGTACTGCTGATACTGCTGCTGCGGGGGCTGCTGATAATTCGGTCGGCTGTATGTTGCCTGCGGCTCCGGCTGAACAGGTGCGCCGCAGTCAGTGCAGAATTTTGTGCCCTCCTTGACTTCTTTACCGCAGTTTTTGCATACCATAGAAATCTCCTCCTTTTATTTTATCATTTCATTGAACTGCTCTTCGGTTATTATCGTAACCCCGAGCGACTGCGCCTTGGTCAATTTGCTGCCGGCGCTCTCGCCCGCAAGCACATAATCCGTTTTCTTTGACACCGAGGACGCCGTTTTGCCGCCGAATTTCTCAATTATCTCGCCTGCCTCATTGCGGGAATAGGTCGGCAGAGTGCCCGTTAGCACAAAGGTCTTGCCCTCGAAACGGTTGTCTATTTTTTCTCTGAGAGAATTCATATTCACGCCGAGCGCCGCCAGCGCCTCAATCTCGCTCCTCGACTGACCGAGGGCAAAGAAATCCGCAACGCTCTGCGCCATTATGCCGCCGAAGCCGTCGATAGCGCACAGAGCCTCGACATCCGCCTGCATTATCGCCTGCATCGTGCCGAAGTGATCGGCAAGCAGCTTGCCCGCCTTTTGGCCGACGTGACGTATCCCGAGGGCGAAAACGAGCTTCGAGAGGTCGTTTTTCTTGGAATTCTCTATAGCGTTTATCAAATTCTCGGAGGATTTATCCTTGAAGCCCTCAAGGGTCATAAAATCCTCTTTTTTGAGCGTATAAATATCGCTCGCCTTGGTCAGCAGCCCGCAAGAAACGAGCTTCTCAAGCACGGCGTCGCCCATACCCTCGATATCCATTGCGTCACGGGAGCAGAAATGGATGAGGTTACGCAGAAGCTGCGCCGGGCACTCGGGATTGACGCATCTGACCGCCGCCTCGCCCTCCTCACGGATAACGGGAGCGCCGCATGAGGGACAGACCTCGGGCAGGGTGAATCTCTCCGAGCCCTCGTCGTGCGAAACGACCTTGACGACCTCCGGAATTATATCGCCCGCCTTGCGGATAACAACTCTGTCGCCGATCCGGATATCCTTTTCGTTGATGAAATCCTGATTATGGAGCGTTGCTCTCGAGACGGTCGAGCCTGAAACGAGCACCGGCTCAAACACGGCTGTCGGGGTCAGCACGCCCGTTCTGCCGACGGCGACCTCGATATCGACCACCCTTGTCTCCTTCTCCTCCGGCGGATACTTGAACGCAAGCGCCCAGCGGGGGAATTTGGCTGTGCTGCCTATCTCGGCGCGCATGGCGAAGGAGTCGGTCTTGATGACCGCGCCGTCGATGTCATAGGGCAGCGAGCTTCTGATCTCGCCTATTCGGTTAAGCTCCGCCTCGATCTGCTCGACGGTGGTGAATTTATTATAGAACGGAATGGTCTTGAAGCCCAATTCCTTGAGAAAATCAATGGACTGCTTATGCCCCGTCAGCCCGTCGCCGTCGTAGCGCTGGACGTTGAAAACGAATATATCAAGGCTTCTCGAGGCGGTGACGGCGGGATTCTTTTGCCTGAGCGAGCCTGCCGCGGCATTGCGGGGATTTTTGAAGGACTTCTCGCCGTTTTGCTCCTGCTCGCCGACAAGGGCGGCAAAGACCTTCTTCGGCATATACACCTCTCCCCTGACCTCGATTGTGACGTCCTTTTTAAGGCGCAGAGGGATGGAATTGACAGTCCTGAGATTTGCCGTGACATTCTCGCCGGTCACGCCGTCGCCCCTGGTGGAGCCGCGCACAAGCACGCCGTTCTCATATTCGAGTGCAACGGAAAGGCCGTCTATCTTCGGCTCGACAACGAACTCCGCCTGCGGGAACTGCTCCCTGACCCTCGTGATGAAAGCTTCGACCTCACCGAGGCTGAACGCATCCTGGAGGCTCTCGAGCGGCACGGTGTGAGTGACCGGCTCAAACATCCCCTCGGCGCTGCCGCCGACGCGCTGAGTGGGCGAATCGGGCGTGATAAGCTCCGGGTACTCCCTCTCAATCGAGGCAAGCTCACGCTGGAGCATATCATATTCGCTGTCCTCTATCTCGGGGTCGTCCTCGACATAATATTTGTGGCTGTGATAGTTTAACTGCGCTCTGAGCTCCTCGGCTCTGCGCTTTGCCGACTCAAACTGCATAAGCGTTACTTCCTTTGGTTTTGTTACGGTAATATTATATCAACTCCGCGCCGCAAAATCAACGGTTTTATTTGGTCACGGAGACATTCGGCACGCTGCCGACTATGACGGTCTGGGCGATGCAGAGCGAGGTCTGCACCTGCTCGGTCATCCGCCTGCCCGCAAGCGAAAGCACGACTGTCGTTTCGATGTTGAGCATCACGCTGTGCTGGGTCTGATTGACCCCCGCTGAGGCAAAGACATTCTCAAAATCCGACGCAGTAGAAGCCGAGCAGCCGACCTTGACCTTGATTTGAGGGCCTATCCCTGAGAAAAGCGACACGCCCGTGGCCGTGCCGAGCGGCACTCTAACCTCGGTGCGCTCCTTATCCTCAAAGGCGGCGTCTATAGCCTCAGTCACCCTCGCCTTAAAGAGGTTGAGCTTCACTGCGTCGGTGCTCACGCCCGTTATCGAGTTATCTGCGCCGTAGCTGACCTTAACAAGCTCCGAATACTCGGGTGCGCCCTGTGACAGCACGCTCACAACGGCGGCATTTATCCTCTCGGTCGCAAGCCTATGGGCTTCGAGCGCCGCAAGCTCCGTCACCGCCGGGCGTAATTGCGCATCAGCAAGCAAAACAGCGATGAGCAGCGCCATCGCCAAGCACACCGCCCTGAAAATAACGGTCTTTCTCCCGTAATATAACCGCCTGTATCTCAAAACCGCACCCCCGCCGTAATTTATACCATTATATATTATATGCAGCTTCGGCACGGCAGACATAAAAAGGCTGCGGTTGGGCGGACTCAGATAAAGATAAGTCGGTTTTGAGAGGCT
>UMGV01050941.1_pt1 | contig 105465 bp, 118 predicted proteins | sample 1965361 | NCBI WGS metagenome assembly UMGV01 (sample SAMEA4836081, study PRJEB28245) | human gut metagenome | biome: gut microbiome; material: fecal sample | place: Denmark | collected 2008
TATTATTTTGCTTTTAAAGTTTGTAAATAGTTATATGCTTTTATACAATCTTCCTTGGAAAGGACTGTAGGATAAATCGCTAAGTTTTTGAAAGCAATTTTAGTATAACTGTTACCTGAATATCCTATAGTTAAGAAATTTTTACTGGTAGATTCCGTTTCTTCATTATAAATAGATTCTTTCCAGTCTTTTGAATAAATCCTGCCATCAGAACAAATTGCATTAACGGTATTTTGATCGGGAATCAAATTATTTCTACCATTTTTTATATTAATGAGTATTGGATTATAATTATAAATGACTATACTATCAAATTTTACAATACCAGCATTGTCTTTTTTCCCTGTATTTATAAGCTCCCAATCTCCTATTACAGTCCAATCATTACCCATTTCAAATATAGACGAAGTTATCTTATCATCCACCCCATCAGTAATCAGATAGCCTTCGTATTCGGGGATTTGTTCAACTAAAACATCTACTTCTTGTGAAGAATTATACCATATACCATTCGTAGAAGTTGCTGCATACTGTTTTTGGAAAGTGTATGTACCATCTTTATTAACGCTAATATATTCACCGCTTTTGTTTGCATTTCCAATTAAACAACGATCACCTTCTTTCATGCCTGTGATACGTATCTTCCAATCAGCAGAATCAGATTCGTTTAATAAAATCAAAACATTGCTGCTGTTTCCGGTTCCGATCATTCTAAACGAATCTTTTTTTACATCTGTGGACTTAACTACATTATCTTTAAGATTAAATGAGTTGAAGTTATATGCATACAACCCATACCCGCTCCCTTCTGCAAACCCAAAATTAGACAGTACAAGATCATTACCATTGCCCGTAATGTTGGCAATAGTAGCACGATCTTCGTCCTCGTTGGTTTTGCCTACCACTGTCCATGCCTGGTCGGGGAAGAGCCAGGGATAGGTTTTAACGAAGTAGTCTTTGATCTTGGTCAGTTCTTCTTCGGTGGCATCATGATCGAGAAATACAAGTTCCCAGATAGCAGCATTGGCAAATAAAGACCCTCCTATTGAACAAATGAGCAAATAAGGGCCGCCTGTATCATTACCACTTGCTATATCAACTCCATTATAGTTATTTGATGTTTGGCAAAGTAATACATTATTTTCATTTACGTTTATTACTGGCATCTGTCCGAAAGACAGAGTTCTTACTATCTTCGGATTAGTATTATTGTATTTTATTTCACAACCAAATGCTCCCCACGCTTTAGTCTCCCACCTCGATTCTTTTAAATTCGCAACAAGAACCTCATTGTTTGTTTTATTTTCTGGTGTCAACCACTGTCTCAACGCCACAACCGTATATCCCTTTTCTTTAGTCAGAATAGGGAAGTTATCACAGGTACCGTAATCATCTACACCATCAAAGACAAGTGCACCGGGGTAGAGGGGAAGTTGTTCGATGGTAATATTGCAATCTATAGGATAGGTTTGGGACATCACTTTCCACTTCATATTATATCTACTATCGTAATCATACGACGGCAAAGTATATATACCATCGTTCTTTATTTCTGTCCATAATTCTTTCCCATCATTAAATACACCATAACGCAAATATATATCATCCGTTAATCCTTTTATCAATACTTTGTACTCAACAGATTTAAGGCTTGCCTTTGTTTCAAATAACGCATTATTTGTTTTAGTACTTGTAATATGGATTGTATTATCAGTAACTTCACCTGTACCAAATGTCCCTTGAGTAATATAATTTGCCCAAATGCTAGAATCACCCCAGTTTAATTTATATCCACCTACTCCGGACATCCCACCCCAAAGGAAGTTCTTCATTTGCAAGTCATGTCCATTACCTGTCTTATCTACCCACACAGGATTTTCTTTCATCTGCTCATTAGTAAGACCGGAAGCGGAATATCTTGCAATCATACCAGAAATAGATGGGAAAGGAGGAATAGGAGATACTCCACCCCCTCCCCTAAATCTCCTAAAAGGAATTGCGTTAATATTTCCTATTAAATTCATTGTCAATTCCTTTCCTTAAAAACCTATACTAAGATTGGTTGCCGTTGTCCCTTCTTTCAAAATCTTCTGAACCATGTACATGAGTGGCATTCCTATATTTGTACTCACTTCCGCTTCCGAAATGGTATATTCCATTCCACCTGAAAGGATTACCTTAATTGCCCCTTCTGAAAGAGGAATGATTACAAACGGAACTTTTTGTCCGTTTTGGTCAACCAGAGCAATATCTTCGTTAATATCAGATAAGTTCCATGCACTACTGATTAAAGAAGGCACAGCTTCACCATTAGTAGTTATCAGCTTATTGGAATTAGCTGTTACTGTTCTTTTGATAATATCCATAATTATGAAAATTTTAAACGTTTAAAATATTGTCTAAGTATATACTAACCACAAAGATAATCTTTTCTCAACAAACATAGCAAACGCATATCTTTTCTTTTTCTTACAAATACGTTTCCCTTCTGATAGTAGGGAGAGGGGGAAGAGGCAAAAACACCGACCGTGCACCAAACAAACCTGAATGGAAAGGTGGTGTTATGGGTGGCAATGGCGGTATGATCGCTTTCAAGAAAAACTTATTAATTTCCAAAAATGGTAGTAGTGGTGTTTCGCAGATTAATGAAATAGATTTTTCCTATAACAATGTTGGTTTTATTGGTTTGTATGTCCGTTATATTCAAAGTTTAGGACTGGAAATAACTGCCTTTCTTAGCCATTCTTCTAACGGAATAGACAAAAACAATGATTATTGGGAATTTACTTTAAATGGAGAAACAGACAGTGATCTTTTTTACTTCGGAAGAACAGAAGGCGGTGTTGGTACTCCTATTTTATCAGCCGGTAGTGGTGGTACTTATGGAAATGGTGAACAGACTACATCTACCAATAAAACCGTGCAAGGTGGAGAAGGTGGCGATGGAAGATTGGGAACACAAGGGCCATATTACAACACCGGAATTAAAACAGTTGTAACTATCCCTATCCGATCTATATTTGGTGGAACAGGAAAAGGTGGGCCAAGCTATTATAACTCTACTACAAGCTGTTTAGCCGGCGGTGCGGGAGGTTATGGGGATGGAAGTATGAACGGCAAAGCTGGATATGGTGCTGGCGGAACAGCTTTCAAAATATCTTCATCTTCAACTGATTTTTATAACGAAGGCGATGGGATTGTCTGCTTGTATTATCATAATAACCCTCTATAGACAAAAAAAGGGAGAGTGTATTTTACTCTCCCTTAATGATTTCCAAAAATTAAATAGGTTCGTTGTGGTAGTATATACAGAAAATACCTTCTCCTGGTTTCGTAACATTTCCTGCATCATCATCTGCCGGAGAACATTGTTGTCCAGAGCCATACCCAGCAATTCTTGTTTTACCTCCGTCTGGAGAAGTGAAATTAGAACCACCATACCCTGCACCTCCCCATGAAGACGCACCAGTTCTTATCCCAGAATTGGTGTTCAGATATCCCGATTCACCTTTACTTGTACCTCCAAAAATGGATTGAATAGGGATAGTAACCGAAGATTGAACAGGTTTGGTTACTTCGCCCAAAACAGTGCTTTCGTAAGAGCATTTAAATCCGTATCTACCGTCTCCACCTGGTGCACCGTCCGGTTGCATTCTTGGACCTGTAGAAGAATAAGTTTCTTCTTTTGCGTTTTGGCTTCCCGGACTTCCACTACAATAAAATGTACCTGCCATGTGAGCAGCTATAGCACCAGAACTTTTTGCGTTATATACAGAATAATTAGATAGTCTGCTTTCTTGTGGCATAGTAAGGTCAGCATCATTACGAGCCTCGCTTACCCCATTATAAGCTGTATATTCATAAGTTGTTATTCCTAATTTTATGGAATATTTTGTGCCGTATGTCCAGCTACCCGCATTTGGAACATTGCTAAATGTAATTTTAGCTATTCGACCATCTGAAATATCCGATATCAATATATTAGGAATATATACAATTTGTCCAGTTGTTCCGCCCAGCAATACAAAACTATGCCAAGATTCCCAAAACTGAAAACCTTCTCCCCCTCTCCCTACTATCAGAAGGGAAACGTATTTGTAGGAGGTGTCCAACACGTAGTTCGTTTGGTTGGACGTGATTTGCACCAACTTGTTCGGTTTAGTTAGGGTGTATTCCAAATTCACACTTGTTTGATAAACCCCACTTATACTTCCTGTCGTTGAAAAATCACTGAAACCGGAAGATGTAATCTTAATCTGATAATTTCCCGCAGGAATTTTGTCAAACCGTGCCGTGTATGTTGCTGGTCCTGCCGAACCTGTATGCTTCTGCCCTTCTGAATCTGTAAATTCCACATTACCACCAGTAGGGTTTACTTTTACTTGCACCATATACAGCGGAGTAAGATTTACTTGCACCTGCATTCCTTCACTGTTCACAGTAATGCTTTGGGATGTTTCTTTGGAAAAATCCCCTTCCGGTACATACAAGATATACTGTCCGTATGTGACATTGGCGAACGTTACGGTAGTGGTTATATTTTTAGTCTGAATCACCTCTAGCCCCGTACTGTCCTTTAGTTGGATTTGGCTTGGCATACCTTGCATTTGTCCAACTCTTCTTACTTGAACATTAATAGTATTGTATATCTGCAAAAGGAAGGTGTTAAGCGCAGTTTTCCCGCTTACTTCAACCGTTTCCTCTTTGCTTTCAAATCCATCTTTAGAAAAAGCTACTTTATAGCTTCCGTCTGGTACAAATAAAACGACTGTCCCGTTTTGTGAAGTTGTACCGGAAGCCATCTGCACCCCTCCTTCCTTATTTTCAGTCACAACAACCTGTACGCCGGAAATGTCAGTTGCCCCGTCTAATGTGTTCCTATGGACAACTACTGTAAGCTCTCTTGCAGGTTGCAAAGTAACCTCAATTGTTTTCGCTTCATTTAATACACCGACTTTCCCATTCTGCATTGCATAACCATCAGCACTGACCTCATAATCATAATCAACACCTAATGCAGCAGAAATAACAGCTTCTCCATTGCTGTTTGTATTCTGCTGATAATTGTTTGATGCAGATGTCATTTTTACAAGAGCGTTCTGAATAGGAATTGCTATGTTAGATAAAGGAAGAAGGGTAAAAGGCAAAACTTTAAAACTGTTACTTTTACCTGGTTGAGGAGAATTTCCATTTAGCCAATAAAGAGTTGCGTTATTTGAATCTCCATACTGGGTACATGTTTGAATGGATTCGCTCCCCCATAAAGAAAGACCCAATGTACTCAAAATCTCTTCCACCTGTGTTTTGTAAGAATACAAAGTAGTTACTTCACTAAATGAAGGTAAATATCCACTCTGCCCATTCCCAAACGTATATGTCTTGGCGTATTCTGCCGCAGGTGCATTGCCAGTTCTCAATTGAGATATTATCGTGTCGGTATAAATGAAACCATGCGTTGCTTTATATAAGTTTGAGGATGATACGCCAGTACTTAACATTGGTACATTGGGGATCAAAGTTCCTTGTCCTCCAAAAGCGTAGTTTTGGGCACTTATGGCTGTCGATACCATAAACGAATCAGTATCGGTTGAAATGCCTATGCCGCATACATCAGATATTCCCTTACCAGATGATGCCCATTCTTCTTTTGTGTAACGATTATTGTCTTTATCGTAGATATACACACCATTTGGAACAGGATTGTATTCATAGGTACAGAAAGGACGAACTGTATATGAATTACCTTTGGTCGTTCCCCTTTTTGTGCCATTAACCCAACCAAAAATCCAAGCATCATTTGAATTATATTGTGTCGAAGTCCAATATGAACCACTACTCAATGGATCTGAACCGATTGTCGCACTTATTGAAGTGTCGATCTTAACTCTGTTTAATTGAGCTACACCCCACTGTCCACAAGAAGGCAAGAACCAAGAATTTGTACCGAATCCTTCTGTAGAATAAGCTGCACACTGATGTGCCGCCGTGCTTTCCGTTGGTTTCGCAAGTATGATGTTTTGAGAATTTGTCTTACCTGCGAAGTCACACATGGCTAAAGATTTATTTGTTTCAGTTACTACATCATAAATAGTGCCTAATGAATTTGTCCAAAAACTGGCAGTCAGATTTTCCAAACCTATGAAGTCAAAATCCTTACTTCTTACATCGGTAATGACACCGACACAAGTTTTAGTACCGTCCAATTCAGTTGACCATGTTTTGTCACCATACACAAAATCACCTATTTGAGGGCGAGTAAGTAAAGGCTGCTTTGCGGTTACCTTAAATGTTACATTTGTATTGTTTGCAATCAAAATTTCTTTATTGACAGCGGGCGCATTTACATTCAACGTGCCTGATTGTGCTTCCAAAGGAGAAGGCGGGGTAACTGTATAATCATAGCTTCCGTGCAAAACTTTATTTGCCGGAATATCTGAACTTATTGCCTTTTTGCCATAGAAAGAGAATGTGATATTCAAATCTTTCAAATCATCTGCGGATAATGTACCTCCGTCAAAAGATTGCACATGCACTGACCAAATGGTAGAATTACCTATTGTTTCTGTATCCAACAAAAGATCAGAAAGCTGGAATCTTTGAATTACATCATTTTCCATCTCCACCGTTAAGGGAGCGTTTTGCGAGCCATAAGTTATAACTATCTTCAGATTGGACGGAACACCACTTACCTTAAAACCAAAATCCAAAGCCTTGTGATAATCCACTGTCTTTTCTGTGCCAATTTGGAAAAGATCATTCGAAAACCCTATAAGTCCGGCATCCACATTAAACAAAACATAAGTCTCTGTAGAAGCTGTCGATGTCTTGATTACACTCGTTAAAGTAAGGTTCTTTTTCGCTCCATCCCAACTTCCTTCCCAGCCATCTATCCTATTTGAGTTGTAAATTCTGGTAAGACTTTCCGTAACACTACTATTATCCTTATCCTGAACAATTGTCAATGGAGAGACAATTACACCATTGGGGAAATAGGTCTTTAATTGATCTGTTGTTACGCCTTCCGATGGAACAAGATATTTTTCATCTTCTTGAAAAACAGGACAACCGGAAAAATCCGCATCGCTGTCTTGTGACCACTCAAACTCTCCACCATCAAACGTCATAGTAGCCACACCAGACGAGTTAGTCGTCCCTTTGTATTTGTTAGATGAATCGCTTCGATCTGTCATTTCGATAACGACATTCTCAATAGGAGAACTATCTTTTTGACTTTTTACAGTAAATGTAACCGTTGAAATTTGAAGCATCTCAACCGTTATGTTCTGATCTCCACCAGCAATTGTAAATTCACCTGTTACATCTTTATAACTGGATTTCTTTGCTGTATAGATATACTGTCCGTTCTTGTAAGTCAAAATAAGAATGCCGTTAGAAGCAGTAGCTCCACTTGCAACAGGTGTGTCTGGAGATTCTGCCTTGGCAAAACTTATAGCTACATCTTGTGTAGATGGAACAGTCTGAAAAGTAACGTTATATTTTACATAATCAGCTAAATCCAATTCAATGGTACTTGCGGTAGTTGCCACACTAAATGTTCCGCTTGGCACTTCCGCCAGATTAGGATTATCCGTACTTGTAGTAGGAATCTGATATTGATAATCCCCTGTAGGAAGATCAATTGCCGCGATACCCTGACTGTTTGTTACAATGGTTTCAGGAAGTGCCCTTGCGCTACTTTGTCCTACAATTATCTTTACATCCGCCAAAGCAGAATTTCCTACCTTTGTATGGAATGTAACTGTCGCTCCGGGAACAAGTGTTATCTGTACACTTTTTTCAGCTTCTTCGATTTGCACATTTCCTGTCCCGTTTAAAAAACCTGTTTTTGAATAAGCGTAAGTATGCGTTCCTGTGGAAAGATTTATTGTTGCTATACCGTCTTGCCCCGTTGTGATTGTATCATTACCATCAATAGTAATTTCAACGCCTTGTGTGGTTGGTGAAGTTGTAAATGTAGTTTCAAATCCATAAGTCAATTCTATCACTTTCTCCTGATCGGCATCCTGAACACTTCCCACTCCTTCTTCCGGTGAATATCCTGTGAGCGACGCATTCCAATCATAAGCACCGTTTATTACCTGCACAGGGTCAGTTGTGCCATCGTCTTTTGTTTTAAGACTTACAGTATTTCCACTTAATATGGCCGGTCCACTTACACTGACAGTCACATCTTTTAAGCCTGATTTTCCTGCGGCGGTCACTTTAAAGGTAAGATTCCATATCTTCTTCAATATCTGCGTAAACGTAGCCTCTCCAATTACTTCAAATGAAAGAGTTTCAGTCTTATAGCTGTTCTTCATGAATGAAGCGGTATATTTACCAGCTTTTAGACTGATTATCGCTTCTCCTGACGCATTTGTGGTAACTGTCTTGCCCTCATTTTCTATATCAATAGACACTCCTTGCAAAAGATTGGGCGAAGCCATGTTATCTTTTACTACAAACGTAATATTATATGATATAGGGGTAAGTTGAGCTAATACGTTCTTGTTGCTACCGGAAACTTCCACATTACCTTGTGTCTGAACATAACCTTCCTTCGTTACCGTATAAGGATACTGACCGTCAGAAAGACGAACCGTTACCAAACCACCCTGCGAAGTCTGATAGTCCTTTTCGTTGATATGAATATTAGCGTTTTCAATTGCAACACCTTCATCTGTCTGTACAGTAAATACAATATCGTATTTCTTGTACTCCATATTTACAGGAAAAGACGGAATATCTGCACTTACAACTTCCAGCTCGCCTAAATAATCGTCCATACCATTGGCAACCACCGTAAACGGATATGTACCATTTTTTAACTGCAAGGACACCTCACCATTATCCTGTGTCTGATAAGACGTTGCATTTATCTCCACTGTAGCCCCCTTAATAGGTTCTTTCAATGGATTTTTTACCGTCATTATGACGTTGTAAAGTCTTGCCTTTAAACTTATTACACTACTGTTATCACTGTCAAGAACAGTAACCGAAGAACTGCCGTCATAATATCCCGACTTTGTTACGGTATAAGGATATGTCCCGTTTTGAAGGCTTGCAACAGCTTGCCCTCTTTCATTTGTAGGATAAGAAGAGCCATTGATATTTACTGCTGCTCCTTGTACTGGGCTACTATTATCACTGTCAAGAACAGTAATAACTACACTATAATGTTTCAATACAAGGGTTCTTTGAATAAATGTATCCTGTCCTTCTACGTTGAACGATCCGGTCAAATCATCATATCCCTTTTTCTGCACGGTGTAGCTGTAATTTCCACTCTTTAATTTTATAGTAGCTTGTCCAGAACCGTTTACATTCAATACTCCCGGCTGTCCTTCTATTTTGATTGTAGCTCCTTCTGCCGGATTCCCCTGATTTACCTGCGAAATATTAAATTTCACATTGTATAAAAAGAAATCCATCTCAAAGGTAACGTCCGCATTCTGGTTGTTGACCTTAATTTCCCCCTGTAAAGTATCATACCCTGTCTTTTCGATTGTTACAGGATATTCACCATTTACAAGTGGTATTTCCGCCTCTCCATGCTGGTTCGTAAGATATTCTCCATTGTTTACCTTTACAATGGCATTCGGTATAAGCTGATTTTCCTTATCCTTTACAATGACAGTAATCGTCCATACCTTAAATTCCAATTCAGGATATACTTCTTTATCTCTACCATCCACAACTACACTGCCGGAATACTCATCATATCCCAACTTTTCAATAGTGTAGGGATAGTTCCCGTTCCTTGCGGACAAAGAAGCCACACCTTGCAAATTGGTAGTGGTTGTTCTGTTATCCATCATTACATTTGCATAAGGAACAACCCCTCCCTTTTCGTCCGTCACATGGAAAGTGACCGTATAAGGAGCTAAAACCATTTGTACATCAATGGAAACACTACCGTTCAACACTACAAACATTCCTTCTACGGGGATATATCCCGAAGCAGAGATGATATATTCATACTGCCCATTTGCAAGTTGTATAGTAGCTTGTCCGTTGTCATTGGTTACGACCGCATTGTTTCCTATAGAAATATTTGCCCCTTCAACAGGTCTCCCCTCTGAATCCGTCACATTGAAATAAGCCTCTTGGTAAAGGCTAAGTGAACTGTCGTTAATGCCTACGAACAAATCCTCCGGTTCGGACGGGTAAAACAACGGAGAAAGGTTACTATCAGAATCGTACAAGATATTTCCGTCCTGATCACGCATCACAAAACCCTTTATACGCGGAAGCTGATTTGCCGGGACTTGCTGATCGTAATACGGAAAAAAATACTCATCCGGCACATACTTTACACCATCAGTCTTTTTTACAATGTCCAACAGATCGTCCCATTCCACAATTTTCCCAGGTGTCCAAAAACGGAAATCAAGATATTTGGTAAGGTTCACCTGTATGTTCTGACGCACAGTAGCAACATCGTAGTCCGGTTGAAGCTGAACACGGAAATCCAACCCCCTTTCTGAACCCACATAGAACCAATCGATATTCTTGATACCAATACCAACTGCTTTTCCTTCGATATTCAGTTCTGAAATACCAAAATATCCTTGTGCGTTTTCAAGAAGTGTATCAAGTTCTTCTTCGGTAAAGAAAATGCCATTTTGCGAAACAATATAGAGATTATATATGCCCTTTTCGTCCAAGCCGGCACTCATTACTTTTAAGACACGATCGTCTATGTTGCTAAGTGTCTGTGTCCAGTATTCTATTGTGTTCTTGCTAAGGATATTCAGATTGTTCTTAATACGGATTCTAAACGTTTCATCATCCTCACTATCACGTCCTCCAATAGCATAATATTCATTCGTACATTCGATATGACCTTGTGGCTGCGGCGAAACATTGGTAATGCTGTTAGGCGGTACGTTTGTGGAATACCCTGCGTTGATACTTCTTACCTTTACATATCCATAACCACTTTCCCCTACAGTCAATGCTTCATCAACTTGGAAACGAATACCGTTCTTGTTTACAAAAGTAACAGACGTATCATATACTGTACCTGGATTAGCAGATACCCTTATATATGTCGAAGAACCCAAAGCACCTTTACGCGGGCTGACACCATACAAAGCAGCAGCCTTATCCAAATAAACGCCTGTAGCTGTGTCTGGAAATATCTGCGCTTCCTTTATGGCAATATCCTTCATGGCTTTCTGTGCCACCTTTGCCACTCCAAATGCTGTAGCGTTCACAACCGAACCGTCAGCCACATTACTTACTTTGGCTGTCTTATCCAAAAACATCTCTATAAAAAGATTCTTTAGATTGGTTATTGTTGCACTTGTTTTTGTAATCATCTGAATATCAATTATATAGGAACATTTACTAAATAATCTTTCTTTGTTACCGTTTTACATTGCAAAGAAAGGAACACGGCATCTTCCTCTCTTTTTACATCCATCAACTCCACAGAGTCCCATCTTGAATCCCTTTGGAACATGTTCATTACATCCTTAAAAATAGAAGGGTACTGGATTGCGTTCACCGTTGTTCCTATGAACTCATTTGCAATTCCATAATCCTTAAACTCTGGTATAGCACCTTTTTGAGAAGAAAGAATAGTATCCAAAGCCTGTCGGATCGCATCATCGCCTATCACTATCTTTAAATCGTCATTCTCAAAGACAAAATTCACATCTATGTCACGTCCCAAGATATTATCTCCCACAAGTACATCCACAACAGTATCAAGATAATTATTCCCAGCGTTCTTTAGATTGATATAGAACTTGTTTCCTCCATCAGAGAACGAATAATCAGTTTCTTCTATATACTGCGGTATTGTAATATTCATCCAATCATCTTCCGGGTTGGTACTGTTAAGCTGTCTGGATACATCTTCAAACCGTTCCCCTGTCCGAAGTGTCTTTTCCATCTGCAAAGTATTGTTCCTGTCTAAAGAAGAACTTCTAAGCCACCTTGCGGAACTTTTAATAGTGGAAAGTTTTGTCTGTGTCTCTGTAAAGTTGTCCAGAATATCCCACATGGAAATGTCATCCAAAGTATTTTCATGTAGGATGAACAAAGGCTCAATCGTTTCCGATTCTCTCACAAGTTCCACAAGGCGCAAAAAAGAATCCTTGTCCATCTCCCCACCATTACTATAATAGTCCACAATAAGAGGATAATCGTTGGCACAGAAATCAACAAACTTCTGGAAATATGACTTTATATCATATCCCGTTACGTTGTAAAATTTTTCGAAAGCATCATCCATTGCCCAACAAACCTTTAGAGATTGAACTTGCAAATTCATTTATGCCCTTTTGTATCACATTAGAGGCGCACATTTCCAAAAGCGAACCTTTACTACCACTTGTTCCCGAAACCGCTTCTAAAGGAGCTATAACAGTCATTTCAAGATTGTATTCCCATATCATATTCTTTGATATACTCTGACTGAAATTAACGCCACGCGGTGGAATCGTAACAAGATAGCTTTCTCCAAGTGCCATGTTATAGAAGAAAAGTTTCATGGGAAACCCGTTCTCGTCCACTCCGTTGCTTTTATCTATGATAGATTGTAATATCTTGATACAACCATATCCCGTTTTGATGCCGGCATCAAAGGAAGGCATAGTGAGAGAACTTGTAGATTTTCCCTGCAATTGATAGAGATAACGTTTTCCTGCCGAGATGCTGAAAGCCGCACCTGTCAATGAAACGCTATCAGAACCGCTTAAAAGAATCTTGAATGTTCTTCCAAAGTTCCCCTTTATCGTGATTGTCTGCGGCATGAAAACAGGAGAGGTAAGTACCGTTATACCACCTGCTGTGTTAACTACCGTAGTTCTTTTAGGTTCACTCTTGTCTATACTCTCCGGGCTGATAGGGAAAGTAAAGACATCAATTGTGTTCCCTTTGGAATCTGCCAACTCCAAAGAACACATATACACTTCAAAATCATTCGGGAATTGCGCAGCCATCATGGAGCGACCCAAATTTTTAAGCGTTGATTTTGCTGTCTTAACTACTGAATCCAAAACTGCCACGGCTATAAGTGTTTAAATTGTTTCTCAAAAGTACAAACTTTTTCTTGTAACACACTATCCCTGTGTTATTTTTTCATTCTCATAATCAGAAGCATTGAAAGATTGTGCCGATTGTGTTGGTGAAGTAACAGGTACAGGCGCAGGACTTGGTACACCTGCTGTTGCACTAACCAAAAATGAACCGGCTGGTACATTATGTGTATGAGAATTGAATGTACTTACAAATGCGTTCAATTTACTTGTAAGATTATCCAATTCCACCAATCCTTTCAGTCCTCCACCATTGAACTCAATTATATCATTGTTCATTTTGAGTGTAGAAGCTCCTGTTTTCAAATCCAACTGTTCTTTGGTTATTGTACTTTGTACATCATCCCCAATTTTAACCGACACGCCTGTATCATCTACCTGTAAAGATTGTTCAAGTTCTTCTGTTTTCCAATGAAAAGAAACCTTTTCCAAGTCCATAGAAACACGTCTTTCTTCTTCCTCCGGTTTTTCGGGATTGACAATCTTAGCTTCCATTTGGGTATAACTCTTTACAGAAACCTTTTCGCCTCCAGTCACATTTACACTACCGGTAGATTCAATGTTCACCTCCGATTCGGAAGAACCAGTTGCTTTCACGTTTACAGAAGCCTTTTCAGGGGAATTGATAGAAACGGAAATTGTATTGTCGGTAGGATCAACCATCAAAGAGGCCGTCACATTTCCTATTGTTTTTCTAAACCGGAAGGTATTCTCTTTCCACATAGGAGATTGATCGTTTCTACAATAACTTCCTACTACAATAGGAATACCGTCATACGGATTAGTAGCTATCACCACTGCCGACCCTTGCTCATTTTCTTTTAAAGGAAACTCTATATTCGCCAACACTTCGTTTGTGATATATATATCCCTAAAGAAAACACCGCCATTTCCCATAACAGAAACACGCCCGGTACGAAAGCAAGTCTCTACATACAAATCCCTGTCCACTCCGTTAGGAATGACTATAAACCCGAATGAAATAGGTTCAGAAGAACCATTTAATTTTCTTACCTTTCCCCCTGCCATAATTAACTAAACATCTTACGATTCAAAAAATAATCAAACTGATCTTTGTCCACTTTAGGCATGACAAGCGTTGTTATTTTATCCGCTTCTGCTTGCTTTGCTGCATTTCTTATTTCTGTCAAATCAATCAATTTGAAATAATCCGGTTTAACATCTTTACTTTCTTCTCCGGCATTATCCTGCCGGTTCTTCACATTCGAGAAAGAGTTAGAAAGAATCGGCATATACATACCTCTTTCTACTTGTAAAATCGTTTGTCTTTGCAAGTTGCCATCCAAAAACGAAACATTGTTTACAACCGAAGAAACATAAAAGAACTCGTTTGTCGGTTCAAAATAAATGAACGTCCCGACCTTTATTCTTCTGTCCCCGTTGATCGTAATAGTCCCTGTCCTTGTAAACGGCAAATAAGCTGTTGATTCCATAATGTAAATCAAATCGTTTGTTGCGGCCGCCTGAAAATTTGCAAGAGATCGAGTTGCCTCCGTACCTTCCAAATCCTTATAATTCAAATACTGATCCGTAAAGGACATTTTCTTGTTACCGAAAACTTCCGCATACTCATTCAAATATACAATAGGAACAAAAGCAAGACTTGTTGTATTTGTCTGTCCGGCATGGTTACTCATTACTTTTAGCTGATACCACGAATAACTTCTTGTATCATAAGACAAATCATACCCGTGCATATTTTCAGACTTAACTGTAATATATTGCCCATTCTTATACGCACCCAAAATAGCATCCTTGTTGAACGGTGGCTGTCTTACCACAAGGTCTATTGTATTGACATAAGTATCAAAATAAAACTCAACCAAAGGGAATTGACAAACCCTATTCATATACTCCAAAAGTGTACCGTTTGGATTGGCAATAGAAGAATCTATGAGAACCCTCTTTTCAAGCACATCTTCCACAAACACTTTGAATATCTGCCAAATTCCATTTACAGATTGTTTTTCGTCTACGCCTATATCATAGCTTTCCGTTCTTTTATCTTGCCATGAATCAAACACACTATTCTTCGCTATCCCTATGTTTGACATCACATTCACAATAAACCAAATACATTCCCGGATAGGCTTCATTTGATACGACCACAAAAGATTGGAAAATGCACCAGTAAGGACGTTTCTTTTAAACCAGATGCTATCTTCGCTCATTTCATACCAATGAGAAAATGTATCGGTTGCGTTAAGCAAAGGGATAAAATAGCAACCATCATCTGAAAACAATTTGTTTATGTCCCGTCCTTCTATTGTAATGGATTTTATGTTTCCTTGTGCTTCGTAAGATGTGGTACAAGTATCTACAAACCCTATCATATCCCAAATATTGTCCTTTGCTACTTTAGAAACAGGAATTTCCAAATCGACACGTTTGCCAAAATCCACATCTCCTTTATTGTTTTCTTTTTGCAAACGTTCAAACCGTATAAAGACAATATCGTTGTTTTGTATAAATTTCTCTTGGAAAGACTTAACTTGCGCACCAGTATTAGAAACTGTATTAAATTGTTCCAAAACAGAATCCCCAAACTTAAATGAGCTTCCATTAAAATAAAAAGGTGCTAACAAAATGCTAAACTCTCCCGTTTGTTTAGATTTAGTTGTAACCGTCTGCAACACATAAGGGGATAAGTCGATCACTTTGTCAATTGATTTTATGTACATCCATACCCGGATGTTCATAGATATTATTTTGGCGTTTATCCCGGTTCCTTCCAATGCAGAAGTTACATTTGTATCAGGCAAATATTCAGAATCACTTATCAGTTCTTCGTAGTTATCTCCCCAATATGCTTTAAAACTTCCCTGTGAAACAAACTGCCCTTCTTTTGCAGCTTTCACAAGAGAAATAGGTGTATCTCCTTTAGGACACCACAAAACCGTTCCTTGTTTTATATAAGGCAATGTGCCGGAATCATAGTCACTTTTGTATTTGACTTGTTCTTCCTTATCATACGTTCCCCAAATAATATCCAAATTTGTGATACCCTTACCATTTTCAACCTTCATCAATTCAGAAGGTGTAAATTTCTTTTTCCCAGACGGAAGAATTTTTTGCCAATAATTTATAAAGTCCTCCGGTTTTGCTTGCCGATAACTTTCCAGAGGATAAATAGGTGGATTCTTCCTTTCTTTGTTTTTTTCTTCTGTTGCCATACCGTTAGTTTTCTTTATCTGTTAAAGATTGTGCCCACTCTCTAACAGAGTATTTAAGCAAAGCATGAGGAATAGCAAATAAACCTAAAGGTGAAGATGATGCTAAATCCATCGCCCCATTTGACAATTTATCTTTGTTTTCTGAAACAAATTTTTCAAGAATAGAAGGAAAGTTTGCAGAAGCAGTATAAATAGCATTCAAAGTGTTCAAAATTTTACCCAATCTATCTATATTTGCTTCCCCAATACCGATCATTCTATTCTCATAAGTCGACATCATTTTTTCCCCTGATGTAACGGTTCTTTCGGCAGCAGTAGGTTCATATCTATTTGTCGGATCGTTACGTTGTTGTAAGGCTTGTTCCGCTTGACGAACCGTTTCAAATATCTTCTCATAATCAAAATTACCACCTGCCGTAAGTTCATTGACATCTGTCCATGTAAGATTTGTGAAAGCTCCCTTCATAAGATTACGCATCATTTCAAGACTTCCACCTGCATACTGCTGTAAAATCTGCAAAAATTCTTTCATAATATCAGGGTCTTTCGTCAAATCTTCCATTTTTGCAAACGCTTCCGAAGGCGTTCTGGCTCCTGTTGCTTGTTGTACCGCTCTGAGAAGTAAAGTTTGTGTTACTTCATCCTGTGAAATCCCTTTACCCATAAAAGCCTCTTGAACCCGTTCAAGTTGTCTACCCTCCATTCCTGTTTGCAGACGAACGGCACGCATAATAGCAGCTATGTTTGCCGCATCTATCTCACCTGTTCGAGAAAGGATATCATCAGCAGACCGAACAAAAGTAGACATGCTTTCATCCATAGTAGAAGCAATTTCACTAAGCGGAATTTGAAGTTGCTTCATAGTTTGTTCAAAAGACCGAATAATAGCAGATGAAGAAGCTGTTTGTCCTTCTTCTGTACGAGCGAAACGCATTGCTCCTTGCATTCCCATTACCGACTGATCACTAAGCCCGTATAAACGCTGTACAGCCATCAAACTTTGTGTTTCCGGTACAGGTGCTACAGTTGCTTCTTTTCCGCCGGCGGCACGAATAAGTTCAGCACGTCTTTGAATGTATTCACCTACATTCATTCCCAAAGCAGAAGAAGCGTAGCTACCCTCTCTGAAAGCCGTAGCCATAGATTGTCCGGCAGTTGTTCCCATTGTTTGAGAATAGGCTATAGTTCTTTTTTGAGCTTCCATAGCTTTTTCTACAGAAGTCGTAAAAATACCAGCAACCACATTTGCAATAGCCGTTGTAACTCCGCCTAAAAATCCTCCTACACCGGGGATTAAAGAAAGCCCTTCCCCTAAAATTCCGCCTAAAGAAGAAATAATCCCGCCACCCATAGCAGCCGGACTTTGGAAAGTGGCTCCTACGCCGGAAATAACCCTTGTTGCGATATTGGTAGCAGTGCTTCTATCGCTGCCTCTTTCCACATTTTCTTGTCTTTCCCTTGTAATAGTAGTTGGCTCTCTGTCTACCGGTGTCGGGGTGGGAACCGGAATAGGTTGTATTCCTGAACCTCCGCCAGATGTACCCCTTCCGTTGTACAAAGTTTCATCTATAGAAAAAATACCTTCCTGTATGGCTTCTAAAGCTCTTGTGCCGGCTTGTACTTGTTGAAGTATTTGTCCGGCTATACCGGAAATATCGCCATTCCCAGAAGCGATCGCCTCCACCACAGAAGCAAAACCTTCTTTATTGATACCCAAAAGTGCATTCAAATCTATAGCCCTTGCACCACCGGTTTGATAAACGTCAAGTTGTCCTCTAAGACTATCTATTTCGTCTTGCTTCGTTCTTCTCTTTCTTCGAGTAGGAGTTGGTTGTTCTATTTCTCCTTCTTCCGGTTGTGGGGTTGGTTGAGTGGGACGAACAGGAGAAACAGGTTGCCTTCCTCTTTCGGAATTTTGTCGTCCCAAAAGATTCAATTGTTCCCTAAGCTGATTGATAGCATCATTTTGCTGACGAAGAATATTGTCGTTGTTTTCAACGATCCTTCGCTGAATGCTTTCCATTTCCCCACCTATAGCCCTAAGTTGAGAAGTATCTACCGAAACTCTAAGTCTTTTCTCCGTGTTCGCCATCCTGTTTGTTTCCTTTTGCCTTCTGTTCAAACTCGATCATCTTGAACATTTGATCTTCGTAGAAAGCGGTATCTTGTTCCGAAATTTCACCTTCCGGTGCTTTTAGCCAATCCCCAATATTAGGAATGTATTCTTGTTTTTCCTTTTCTTCTTTTTCCTGTTGCAGTTCATAAAAAACTTTGTCCTCTTCAAATTCCATAAGCTCTGCAAAGAAATCGCATTTCTTATGTTCTTCTGAAAGAAACGGGATTTTATGCTTGTTCCTATACCATCTATCAATAGGAAACATATTATCCCATCTTATGACAAAGTTTTTATATTCTTCTCGGTTCATCAGTCTACAGATGAAAGGATTTTTTCGGCTTCCTTCAAGAACGGGAATACGTCTTGCATATAAATATCACAAATTTCTTTGTAATCTTTCAATCCCAGTTCAGAGAAACTTTTTACTTTCAAATCAGACATTAGTTGCGGACATAAAACAGAAATAGCAGCTTCCACATCTATCATATCTAAAGCACGCTGTGCTGAAATAGTTGGGTTGCCAATCATGGAATTATAACTTCCTTTACCAAGTCTCTGTTTGTTTACCTCGATTTGGTAATACTGTCCAACGTTCGGGAAACTGATCTCATACTTTCTTCCTTTCACTGTAATCTCTTTGACATCCATACTATATGATTTTTAATTGATTGATACGCACAAATATACATATAAAACAGAGAAAAGCGGAATTTTCATTCCGCTTTCTGAAAAAATTACTCATTCCCTTTCTCTTTATTTGATTCAAAAGAAGTCCTTATGATTTTGCTCATAGAAGAATCAAATTCATCACAAATTTCTTCTTTTGAATTTTCTTCAAATTCTGTCTGCAATTGAATAGGAGGAGTTTTATATTTCAATTGGAACAGATCATCAAATTGTTCTTTTGTTTGAGAAACAGACATCAATGTTGTAACTTCTATGATCTGCTTCTTCAAATGTTCTCTCCCTATTTCTGGCGTCAAAGATTGATGCCACTTATATTTCCAATTCCCCTTTGAAGTTTTGCCCGTTTTTTCTTTTATTCTATCTACAACACCCTGCGGAAGTAATTCATAAATATATTTATTTGTTAGTTTTCCAATAAAAGAAGGCTTGTTTCTAATATATTTAGGAATAAATGGCAACCCCCACAAACGATATATATTTTTATAAAAATCATCTGTAAAAGTAAGCTGCCATTTCAATATTTCGTCCGATATATAAGCATTGAGAATTTTTTGAAGTTCAAATCTCTCTCTGTCATATTGATAACCTGTTGCTTCATCTACCAAAGATATAATTCCAACCTTGGCAAAAGACCGAACCAAAATTTCACATTGATCCGCTATTATCTTTTGTCTGTCACTCAATTCAATACACTTTCTCGCTTCAAGCATCCCATCGCAAATATCCACCAACACAGTAGCTTCGTATCCATTGATTTTTTGTCCGCCATCATAGCATTCTAAAGGTTCAAAGTGTGCCGGGTCTAAATCTTTAAAAATAAAAGGTTTAAGTGTTGAGTTATTTAAAAAAACAGGGATTTTTGTGCCGGTGTTTTTATTCTCTACTATTTTTAAAATTCCCTGCATTCCCCTCCCAGATAGCACTCTTGTTCCGTTTTCCAGCACATAGCAAGGGATTGAAAAATCGCCTAATTTCAATTCTCCTTTACACTCAATCTTATTGATCATATCATTTACAATTTGAATTAGTTAAACAAAATTTTATTCGTCTCATCATCTCCCAAGCTGTTTTTTGAGTTACTTCCAATTTTCTGCCCATTTCAACAGAATTTATTGTATCATCATACAAAACCAGCCATAAAGCCTTAAACCACTTTATAAGTGGAATTGATGTCTTAAAAAAGATAGTTTTCGTTTTTACATCAAAAGCCTTATTTGTATCACAACAAATATACTCATTACCACGAAGCCTAACTTTAGATTCTCTACTATAAGGAGAAATAGGATAAGAATCTTCCCATCTAAGGGCTTCCAAAAATCTTATACAACTTTCTTCTGTAGGGAAAGCAGCATCAAGATCATCTAAACATTTAAATCTACTACTCATAACAAATTGAATTTTTAATACACGCCACAAAGATAGTAAAAATTATAATCCAAACAAATATAATAATAATAATTTCTAAAAACAAAAGGTGGACAAACGCCCACCTTCCTTTATTATGAATAATAAGATTGAATGTAATTGCTTCACAGCAACGAAGCAAATATAGCAACTTATTTTATTCTTACAAAATCAACCCAAAGCCCTTATATTAACAAATTTTATAACTTATCTTGTTAAATGTAGTTAATATTCAGCAGTTACAATCGGGTTAAGATAACGTATGTTAACATTAAAACTTGAAACAGATTGCTCTTGCAACTGCCAATTCTGATTCTCAATGAAACAAGGTGTCAAAAGAGCAACTGTCTGTCCTGTCGGATCAACACTTGTTACCATCTTACGAGAATCATCAAAGTTCTGTACCAATTTCTTATAGATCATGATAGAGAATCCTTGCTCTGCAAATGTAAGAGTGTCCAAAACCTCCTGCAAAGTACCCAGACGATGAATCATCGCTTCCACCACCGGAGCTTTGAAAGACAAAAAGAACTGATCTACCGTTGCCGAACATCTGTAAGAAACCGGCGGGATTTCCTGAATAGGCAAACTACCCAATCCCTGTACGTCCACACGATTGATTTGTTCCTGTACGGTTATATTTCTGACAAAACCGGCTGTTTCGTTGCCGATCTTGATATATGCCATAGGTGCACTGAATGTCTGCATAATATCTATGTTTTAGAATTATTATCCACGAATTAAGAAGCCGGTAAAGAACAACTTGTTGATTTCATTGTTAACAACGATCTTGTAAGTAACAAACCAAGCATCTTCCTGTCTTGTAACAAGAACGTCTTTGAATGAAAGTAATAGGTTATCCTGTGCCTCATTTGCCACTCTCGATTGCAAATAAGCAACCGTCCAGTCTTTCACCGCACCGGCAGACAATGTATTGACGTTTACACCGTTTTCCTGTCCCAACAAGTCAATAGAAGCGTTTACAACCAATTCCTTGTTGATTTGAGCAACGATACGCATAAACTGAATGCTGTGGCTCTGTCCGTTTGAATTGAACAACACTTTGTTGTCCTGTAAAGTGTTTACACCTTGTAATACGACAAAGTTGTTCGTATAGTCATTGTAAACCGTCACAAGTACACCGGCATTCAAAGCCTTAGTCTTTTCCGTATCGTTCAAAGTATGTTTCAACTTGTCGATACCGATTGTCTTGTTTGTAACCGGGATATAAGGCGGTTTTCCTGCCGTTCTACCCAAAATACAACACAAGTTATACATTACTCCCCACCAGCGTGTTTTGATACCTGTAATACCGGAAGTCATACCTGCACCGCCATGTACCAACTGAACCAGCTCGCTGTTGAATCCTTTCGCCAAATCAAGTGATTTAGAGAAATTGGCGGCATCGTCATAACCTCCCACAAACAAGAAGTGGGTGTACTTAGCTTGACTATTCATATGAGCAATGTACTGTTTCTGCAATGCGGAATCAGCATTTATACCGAACTGATCCGTAAGGGCAAAACTATAGTCCAACCCTGTGATGGCAGCAAGAGCCTGTGTCATGTAATCGGCATTGTAAGTTTCCGTACCACCTTTTGCAAGTACGAATTTCTTTCCTGCAAGTGCCGTTGTTACATCATTTTCTCCTACAGTTCCTTCGCCTTCTTTCTTTGCGTTACTTGTTAAAACAAATAAATTCGCAAAGTTAGAGTCCGATTTTGCCCAATCAATCAAAGTCTGAATGTTATCAAATTCCGGTGACTGTAATACCAAAGTAGGCGCTGCCTGATCTTCCGGTGTTTCTCCAATAGGATAGCCATCTTCTGCATAACCGGTAAAAGAACCGACATAAAACTTCATGATCCATTTTTCAGGGTCATCTTCTCCTGCCACAATAGAAACGCCATAACCAGTAATCAAATTACCAGCTTCCGAAAGCGTGCCATTTGCTCCCTTTCCTTCGTCCAAAGTTTTAACTTCAAACGTTCCACCTGCCGTTGTTGTAAAAGTGATAGTTGCAGAAGTTGTCTGTGCGGCTCTAACAAACAAAAGCTGTGAAATGCCAGTAGAGGCAGGGTTTGAATAATCCGGTGTAAAAAGTGCCTCTGCAATCTTCCAATACATACCGCCTTTCATGAAAGAACGAAACTCTGCCAATGTATCAAATCTGTAAACTGCGTCCAAGTTCTGATAGTTTTCTCCAGCTACGCCAGAACCACCACACCAATTAGCACCATAAACACCAGTATCAACTATGATGCAACGACCGTAATCAAGCGTTCTCGAAGGGCTTGTTTCTCCGCTTTTTATGGTAGAATACGCCCCGGGGAGAGTAATTTGTTTATTTCCAAATATGAATGATGTGCTCATATTATTTATATTTAATTATTTACATATCGAATTGTATGTCTAAACACTTACTTATATACTCAATCCTTTCTTTATAATCAGACGGCAACTTTCTGTTTTTAGACAAATTATCTTTTTTCCACAAAGGTTGTAAATTTCTCCAATTAAAACAAATCCTTTGATGATCTTCATTTGACAAATCGAAAAAGGAACATGGTACAATATGGTCGATATGCCATTCTATTCCATAATTTTCCCAAGACATACCTTCTTTAAATTGAGATTCTAAATATTTCTTCAACTCTATCATAGAACAACCAACGAGTTTAACCGTAGAAGATGATTTGTCTTTTCCCTTTAAAGAATTTTTAACACGAGCTCTCAAACTTAGCATTATTCCAAAAGAAGGGTCTTCTTTTCTTCTTTTGGCAACATAATTTTTGAGTCCTCCTTTATCTCTATACCTTTTACTCGCTTGTCTTTGTCTTTCTCTTGCTTCTTCTGTATGATAATAAAGTTCCGCCTTTTCAGGATGATTCTTTAAATATTCTTTAACACCATCTCTACTTCTTTTTCTAAACTCAGGGTCATTAGCCCACCTTTTCTTTCTATATTCCTGTTGCTTTAAAAGCGTTTCTTTTGATCTATTCTTCCAAACAGCTTTATTATGTTTGCATTCTTTACAAGAAGAATATAAACCATCTGCTTTTGTTCTATCTTTATGAAAATCACTCAAAGGCAGAACTCTATGACAACAAGAGCATTCTTTTGTATTGCTATTATATGTAATTGGCATAATTTTCAATATATTATACAAAAGTTTTAATTTCCGATTCTACTCCCGGAAGTCCGTCAATAGCGGTTGGATCGCCAAGAGCAATACTATCCACTTGATTGACCTTTCCAAAGATGATCTTTCCAAGTAAAGTTGTATCCACAAGTCCTGGAGCTATTTCTTCCGAAGATAATTCCAATCCGATAGAACGGATAAAAATAGGAGTTGGCATCAAATGGTTCTCCATCATCAGTTCTTTCATGGAAAACTCTATTTTAAGAAATTGAGAAGCCAATAAATCCCAAGAACCAAGTAAAAGTGCATACAAAATTTCTGACATCAAAATTGATTCGTTCATATTTACAGAAAAACACATAATTTCCAGTCCATACTGTCTTGTATCTCTGTACATAGGAACGCCACCCATAAAAGATTCTATCTTGCCTATGGAATTGGCAATACCAGTTCTCTTTCCCGGTTCTCTAATCACATAAGACGGAAGTCCTGCTCTGTCCTTTGGATATTCCAGCAATACCTTTATGTTGTTAGGGTTTGTTTCTTTCCGCAAAAACAAATTCTTTGCCTGCTCATAGAAGTTGTAAGAACCATCCTGCGTGTCTCCCAACACCTTATACAAGAAAGAATCCTTTTCATTGTTTTTACTTTCAAAGTCAGTCTGAACATATTCCAAACAACTTTCTACAATCTTTTTTATTTTAACTATCTGTATCATAACTAAATAGCCTTTAAAAATTCGTTTATAACCCTATCCGCGACAACATCTATTTTAGCTTGTTCAAGAGCCTTATCCATGAGCTTATATGGAATAATACCACCATTCCACCAACTGTTAGGATCAGAAGCATCACTTACCCTTCTCCATGTAAAGTAACCACTTCTTGTTTCGTTTGCAGTAGAAGCAATGTTTACTTTCGTCAAGCCTTGATAAATAGGTGCTTTGTGCATGTAAGATGGTTTGTTTACTCCCAACCTGTTTATCTCTTTCCTCTCTCCTTTTTCGGCAAACCTTCCTTGTAAATTTCCAATTCCCAGTCTTCCTGTCTTTCGAACTGCATCGTAAATCTGTTGAGGCATTATAGTTGAAAACAATCCAGAATCCGCTACCGCTTCCGAAGTTGCGTGACGGAAAGGAATATCAATGTACCAACCTCCACCTTCCGCTTCTTTTCTTTTTGGGGAATTTCTAAAACCTTCCTTTTCGTCAAAAGGCGGTTGTCCTTCTTCTATCATCAAAGGAATAGAAGATCTGTTTGTCAGCCCGAATGTAACGGACAAAGGGGATTCCCTTTCAATGAAAACTCCCCTTTTATATTCATTCCTTGTAGTACGAAGCTCCCTGTTTATCAGATTTTCCCACCTAAGCTGGTATTCAGTTATAACGACATCTATAATAGAAGAACCTAAAAACGTAGATTGATCCTGTGAAAGATCAAATTCTTCCACCAAATCACTTAAATCTATGTTGATAGGCACTATCATTACTCACTCACTTTCATTTGAATATTATCATTCAAAATAACTCCCGATCCATCAAAATTAGGTTTTTCAAACACAATCAAATGTGTTCTTCTTGCCACTGCTTGAATAGGAAGCCTTGTTCTTTCCAATTGTCCCGTTTCCTTGTTTTTCTTCCAAGAAGCCCGGACTTCATGGGGAAAGTCCAATACATGAAATTCCAATTGATGTTGATAATAAATACTTACAACCGGATTTAAAGACATATTAGCCGTCAAAATTACGCAATAAGGGTTCGCATCACTTATCTTGTAATCTGTCGGAGAAAGTTGTCTCAAAGGCTCTGTAGACGATTCAAACACATGTATGCTATAAATGCTTAACGGTTTATAAGTCGTGAATACAAAAGAGTTCTCTCCGTCCGTCCTTACAGGCAAATTTTCGCTAAAGTAAGAGAACTCTTTTAAAATTGTGATCCGGTCAAAATATCCTAAATTGGGTTTATCAACGTCTGTTACCGTTACGTTAATTGTTCCTATCAGTTCTTCTGACCAACGTTTGTAACTATTATCCCCGTTTATGCCGGTTATAAGAGCATGAGTGTTTGTAGGATTGATATAAAAATAACCTGTACCAAAACAATTCTGGCAATCCACTAAAGGCGCATCCGGTGCATTACAAGGACATCTTAACGCCTTTTCCAATATCACCTCATACCCTTTCAAATAAACGGCAGAATCAAACTCTGAACGTATAAATTCAGGACTTGCATTACTCAAAGGCGGAACCGGTGTTTGTAAAATGCTCTTTGCCATCTCTTGCCTCCTTACAATACCATAAGTCTAAATTCATCGTACACGAGTTTTATCCGTCCTACAGTTTCCTCTATTTCTTTTTGATACTGTTTCAGACGCGCTCCATAACCTGCATTTTCAGCAGAAGCGGTAGAGTTAATGGATTGTCTTAACCCATCTATTTCCAAGTGCATAGAAGCTATACCCGGCAAGCTGAATATCATATCTCCGGCAATATTAAGTGGGCCAAATGAAGCAAGTTTACCGACAAGATTAATCAAATCAGTAGGCATCTTATCCAAATCAAAACCGGTTATATACTGAATATCCCAATAATCCGGTATGTTTGTAAACCGCTGAAAACCTATTTGCGTTGTCATTCCGGTAAGAATAACATCTGCATTTGCATTAACCGAATTTGCACCAGTAGGAACAACGCTCATTCTTCGTTTTCCTATCCCGTCCATATCTTTCTCACAACTAAGCCAACCTTGCGGGTAAATAATCTGCTCCATCTTATTAAGCATACCTGTAAGTGCAAGCGGAACTCTTACCGGACAATTGGTTTGAATGATTGGGAATTGCTGGAAATAATCTGCCCTGTAATAAGAATGTGTTTCCGATTCAACCAATTGCTTTACAAATTTGAGATTAAAATAATTCTCGATCTCTCTCTGTGCAGCACTCAAATAAGTTCTAAGTGATTCATCAGAAAAAGAAGTCCCCGTACCGGCTTGTATGGTAATACCGTACAGGTAATTGTTCCACATCTCCGCAACGGAAATAACAGAACCCGTATTTTTCTTATACTTTACTGTAAAAATCAGTTGTCCCGGCATAACTTAAATGTCTTTTTTACTTTTTAGGTAACGCAATTATAGCATCAATCAGTTCGTCTTTCTGACTTTCTTCTTTGAATCTTCCGGCTTTCTGTTTACTCATTCCGTTTTCAATAGCAAGTGCCTTCAAATCCTCAAAAGTCATTTTAGACATATCTTCCTTTAAAGAAGCAATTTCTTCTTCTGTTGCGCCGGCTTCTTCTTTAACCGGTTCTTCCACAGTTTCTTTCGGCTGACCACCGTTAGACAGTCTTTCAACCTCTTTTTTCCAAACGTCAATAGACTGCTCCAATTGTTCGATTTTCTTGTTCTTATCTTTGATAATACCGTTCAAACGAGCAATTTCAAACTCGTATTCTTCTTTCAGAACTTTCAGAGCTTCATCAGTATCTTTTTCAGATTCAGATTTTTCCTTTTCAAGCGTATTAGCTTCTTCTTCCAAAGCAATACCGGAGAAACCGCCATTTTTGATGTATTCCCAAGTTTCGTCCTTTACTTCGGCTTTCCCGTTTTCAAACTCCACAAGCTCATTCAAAAACTGAATGGTAGTGTTTTTATATACTGTTGATACAATCTTTTTCATACGAAATATGATTTATTGATAATAAAATAGGGAGAGGAAGGTGTTTCAAAAACCTTTCCCTCCCTTTATAAAATTCCGAGACTAAATACGTCTTAGTTATGCACCCAAACCTTCATCACCGATATTGATAATACGGCAAATCTTAGCCGGCTGATACAAACACGGCGTACCGTAGTTCAAAATAGCGAATCTACGAGACGGTGCAGTGATAGCAAAGTCAAGTTTGCGAGTGTCACCGAACTGCAAGTATTCGTTGATCTGACTGTCGTTGTAGTAAATCAAAGCAGACTTTGTGCCTGCAATGATACGGTTACGGTCACGAACCTTTGTAGCGTCAGCACCATCATATCCAGCAGCCAGCATAGAAGCCGGGATAGTGAAGATAGGATAGTATTCTGTCGTGTCGGTCAAAGCAGTTACTTTCTTGGTACGATAGATAACGTAGCAAGTAGGAGCATAAGCACCACCAACCGGAGCGGTAAACTGCAAATCAACAGACTGATTAGCTGCAACTGCCAAAGCAGTATCCGTCAATTTCAAAGGAGCAGATTCACCATAACGGTTCTTAGCTGTTACCAAGTAGCCATAAGAGCCGGCATGTAATACGAAGTTGGTCTTTGTATCGACAACAACAGCAGACTTGGTAGTACCGGCAACAGGAACACCCGGAGCCTTCGGAGAAGAAGCTGTAGCAGAAGCCTTGATCGGACGACGAACATCAAAGAACTTGTCGCTCTTAACGGAAACCTTACCGAACTGCGTCATGATGTCGTTTACAGACTGTCCCATTGTTGCACCTACAACGCTGTTAGACATACCAACAACAACGCGTTTTGATTCATGGAATTTCTTCACGTAGTTGTTGAATACAACCGGAGCAGAAACAATACGATCAATGTAACCGTTATAAACGTTTACAACACGATCAGCAGCATCTTCAACCAAAGCATCAGTCAGAATACCACCCTGTGCATCAATTACAGCCTGTGAGCCATAATAAGCATCCAAAATCTGTTCTGTACTCATACCTTCCGTAGAGCCTTTATCAACAGCAGCAACACCCATCATGTGCTGACGGAAGATACCGTCAAACTGTTCTTCTATACAAGTAGAATCAGCATCAGTCAAACGAGTGTCAATCAAAGTCAAAAGCAAAGTAGTCTTATTCTGTACTTCACGGGTGTACATGTTCATACCACCTGCAAGTTTGGCAAGTATAGCCGGATCAGTTACCTGACCTGTAACGCCCATAAACTTGGCAATGATTGACTTACGGATGTATTGAGTATCAGTTTCTTCCGGTGTTTCACCTTCACGATTGAAGATACCGATTTCTTCACCATATTTGTACAACTGGTTGTACTGGTGAACCGTATTTTCAATTCTCTGTTTCGGCATTTCGTTATAAACAACCAACTGGTTCAAACGGTTAGCCAAAACCTTGATATAAGCATCCAAAGATTCAACTTTCAGACCACCACCATTGTTGATCTGATTGTCATATTGCATACCGGTCTGCAAACCGGCTTCCATTGCTTTCAGCACATCAGCAGTATTATCAGCACCGCCAAAAGCAGCCAAATCGTTATAATTGTACAAATCCATTGTTCTATAATGTTTTATATTTTTCAATCGAAATATTCCTTACTTCTGGAGCTTGATATTGTACTTTTCGTACATGAATTTTGCCAAATCCTTACCTACCGTATCAGCTTCGGTATTTGCCAAGAAAACCAAAGCATCGTCACCGATTGACTTTTCAAGTTCCTCTCCGGCATTTTCAATAGCCTTGTTGATGGCAGCCATCACCAAAGGACGTTGTTTTGTAACAGAAAGAAGTGTCTTACCTTCTTCATCAACTTCCGGCTTCATTGCTTTTTCCAAAACAGCGGAAGTCTGAACGCCTTTGAAAGAAGGTGTCTGTGCACCAAAAGATTCCAAAGATTTTTCAATGTTGCCAAAACGTTCGTTCATGACTTCTGTCATACCCTTAACGATGTTAGCAGCCAAAGAAGCACCGAAAGCCTTCATATCATCCATAGAGAAAGATTTCTCAACCTTATCCTCTTTTTCTTTGATATCTTCTTTCAAATCCTTCTTGTCTTTTTCATCTTCTTTTTCGTCCTTTTTCAAATCGTCAATGTGCTTTTTGTCATCTTCGATATTCTTATCCTCTTTCTTTTCAGATTCTTTCATATCGGCAACACTTTTCGATTTTTCAAAAGTCACATCTCCGTTCGCTACCATAGTAGCGATATCTTCTGCACTGAAACCAGAATTTTCAAGTGCCTTGTATAACGGATCGTTTTCAAATTCCTTTAAATTCATAATCGTTATTGTATAAAAATTATTGTCGAACTTTTTCTACGAATGTATCTAAAACACTTTTTTCAACCCTACCTTCTTGAACTGCACGATAAATCTCCCAAAAAGCATCAACATCAAAAGAATATGATTTTTGAAAATTCACCTTGAAATTATTGTCAATCTGGACAAGTCCGTTTTCTGTGCAATACTCAAAAAGAATAGTTGATTTCTGTATTTCCAACAAATCATTCACACTACCGCCCTTACTCTTTTCAATATCCAAATAGGTCTTAGTGTTGACCGGTGTCATTGTAAGAGCAATGTTTGTAATAAGAGCTTTTGTCACTCTTTTGGGATTTTTCTTATCCCGTTCCAACGCCTTACCTTCTACGCTCATACCCGGTTTTCTTGTCGAACCCGATTCTTGCATTTCAATTGCCTTATCCCAAAAAGCACGGGCTTCCGGCGACTTTTCCCACAATTTACCTTTTACAAAAAACTTATTGTCTTTCACATAGGCTTCAATAGGTTCACCAATCCAAAAACGACTTTTGTTAATAGGTGAACGTGTGGGCAAATGATCGAGGTTAAACAAACCGGATTTCAAAAATCTATCATATATAAACCCGGACGGCTCTAAGACTTCTTCTTCATCATCTTTTGAAGAATCGGAAGCGACACCGGAAAATACCATGTTTGCGTATGGAGATTGTTGCTCTGATACCGCGCTTTTGGCTTTCTCCAAATCCAAATCTACATATAATTTAAAACTATCAAACATTTTGATTGGTTGAAATTGAAATAAACGTATTTATAACACTCAAAAATACTGCAAAATTAGAATTAAATCACAATAACTCAATATTTTAACTTTTATTAATTATTATCGTAATTTATCTCCAAACTCCTTAATGCAATTGCAATCTATATTTAGACTGTTTGAGTGTTGCAAGAAAATCATCAATCCAGCTTACCTCGCCAATGTATTCATCCTTTTCAGCAAATTCTTTTCTGAACTCAATCGTTTTGTCGAATATCATTTGGCAAATAGCAACCGGATCGTCTTCTTTCACTTCATCCCCTTGTATTTCTCCGTCTTTGAATCGTCCGAATCCCGACTGACCGGCTTCCGCAATCTTATCTTCAAATTCCGAAACTTCTTCTGAAAGTTCATCGAGGTAAACGTGCTTGGAGTTATCTTCCTCACCCCAATGAATATTTTTAAGACGTGTTTTAGCACCTTCCAGAAAATTGAGATAAGTATTGAAAATACTCTTATCAGTCTTTTTGGACTTTTCAATTTCTTCAATATTTTTGTTTTCAACAGACAATTCGTTTTCCTGTGATTTTCGAATGTTTTCTGTTTTGGTAGCATTTTCAAGACGAAACTTACCGTTCCATTTCCATTCCTGTTCCCCGTTTTCTTCTGTCTTAATAACAACGGAAAAAGGTTTACCAAGATAAGTTACCTTTTGAAGTATGCCTAAAAAATCAGCAAACTTATCTCCTTTTCCACCATCATTATCAGAGAAATTCATATGAAACTCACCGTAAGTATATTTATTCGGCTCTTCTTCTACCTCAACTTCTTTTTCTTCGTAGATGGTTCTCTTGAAAGTAATAGCCTTTTCAATACCTTCCCCTACGCCATCCTCTGTACGAACAATGTTTTTTGCTTCGCCATCCAAAGATTCACGTTGTAATACTTGTGCGTCTGCCGTGTCCATAGTTTTTTCTACTTTCCAATCTTCCGGTAATTCATCTTCCAGATTAAGTTCCTTTGCCCGTTTCTTGATCCATTTCTTTACTTCTTCTTTCGACATAGAAGAACTACCGGACAAACGAATAGCATCTTTCAAATCCTGCCGATTGCGAATAGGATATTTGCCATTGGGCATTGCTTCACCTTTCTTTGCCAAATCCTTTCTTTCTTCATGTGTAAAAGAAGTTTTGTTCGCCGACTTTTCCAATTTTTCCAGATTCTTTTCACAATAGGAGGTGAATACGCCCCTTGAAATTCTACCCTCTTTGAAAGATTTCATCACCAATTGAAATTCATCCGGCACTTCGATACCAAGAATACGCTTGATATTATCTTTCATATCAAAAATGAAATTATATTGGTCAAGTTCAGTGTGAGGATTAATCCATTCACTACCTGTTTCTTCTTCTCCGTCCACAAGAATGTTTGCTGGCGCGTCAGGATCAATGCAGCACATGAAATAATGAATTTCAATGCCCTTTCTCTTTGGGATGTATTTGCCAACCGGCATCAAAAGTTCTTCTGACATGTCAATACCTGTTTCCTCAAACAGTTCTCTTTTTGCAGCTTGTAAAAAAGTTTCTCCTGGATCAACATGTCCACCTGGAATGCACCAATCGTTTGAAACCGCGCCCTTTTCTCCCACACGATTCAAAATAAGAAGTTTGTCACCTCTAAAAACAAGCACGTCCGCAAACTGAACTTTACCTTGTTTCGCCTTGAATAAATCGAAGTAAACAGATTTCTTGATTAAACCCTGTCTCCATAACTCACGACAGTTTTCAAGCTGACGAATGTCTTTTGCCATTTCAGCAAATTCTTCATCATTTTCCAACTTTGCAATGGATTTCTGGATAGAGCTTCTTCTTTTATATACGTCCATTAAATCCTTAGACTGTTGCTTCAAAAACTCATTAAAACAACTTTCTGCCTTTGCAACTGCATCAGCATCTTCACTCCCTTTCAGTTCATCATACTGCGACTTCTGAATAGAATAAATTTCACCAAGTGAACTTATCTCTTGGCTTATCTCTTTTCCTTTTTTAAGAAGTCTTTTATATTCAGCTATTTTTTCATTTTGCGTCTGCAATCCGAGCAACGCTTTCAAATTTAAACCCACGTCATTAAAATTTAAAATTTTATTTATCAAATTGTCGCATCCGGTACACAGACATTATCTGCAAAATAGAAGTCCGGCTTGTCAAGTTCAAAGGTATAGAAATATTGCGAAACATTTGCAATAGGTATCTGTATAATGTTGGTTACTTTGCCCTTACATCCATTTTTAAGCATAAGAACATCGCCCGGCTTTATCTTATCCACTCTTTTTGTTTTATTATGGCACAAAACGTAAGAGCCGTCTACCACTCTATGTAAAGCATCTTCACGGTATCCCTTTTCAAGAGTTTCATCTTCCGTAACGTAGCATATATCAAAAATACGAGGAACAGAAGACAGTTCAGACTGGATAACCTTTGTCACCCTTCTGTAGCCGGAAACGGTTTTTATCACATTTCCTACTTGGATGTCCTTTATCCATTTTGAACCATCTATAGTAAGAATACTGATAAAACCGGAATTAAAAATCGTTCTTTGTTTCATTACACTTCGAAATATTTTGTACCTACAGTTATTTTTACCTTTGATTTTCTCTGAACCCGATTACTTTCATCTACTTTTTTAGGTTCAAATGACTGTGTTTTATCGTCCCACTCATAACCATCTGGCAACCAACGAATTAAGCATCTGCAATTTGGATGGACAGGTGACAATGTGGCTTTCCAATCTTTTGATTTTCTGCCTATATTAGTGCCATTAGCAATCAATTCAGACAAATCAAAAATGATGGGTTTAGAACCTATACCATTTGTAGTGTAAGCGTTTATACAATATCGACATCCGCCCGGATATACTTCTTTATACACCTTTGCATGAATACCATGCTCTTTCATGATCGTTTGTGCTATACCTATCTGAAAGATGTTCTCCATTTCAGTAGCAACAATGCGTCCCCAATCCCGGTTCCATTCATCCAACCTATGCCCCAATGAACTAACAATGGATTGTACGGATTTCCTTTTCAAAACGCCTTCCGTCAATTCTTCTCTAATAGCCGTTTCCACTTCCCTTTCTCGTTCTGCCACCGCTATTTTCATTTCTTCTTCTGAAATGGTAGAAGAAAGAGAATCTTTTATACGTGTCCCCATTCCTTTTATATAAGAATAAGAACGCATAGCCGCAGCATTATATTCTGCCTTTTCTCTTGAAGTAAGTTCCGAGTATTGTTCTTTTTCAACATATTGTTGAAGATCGTTGAAGTTAAGAGAGGATAATTGCGCAGGAGTAAGAATTGCCGCCAAACGTCCAAATATGAATGCTTGCCAATAAGGTGGTATTTTTAAAACTTCTGTCTTTAAATCGAAGTCAAATCTTTTCAGCATATCTATATCTTCTTGGGAAAGATATTCCTTACCCAATACATCGGCAATTACACGAGCAATACGGTAATCGACAATGAAAAACAACTGCTGTATTTCTTCCGGTGTAAATAGCATCCTACTTCGATTTTTGTTGCACCATTTTCTTCGTCAAATCCATCAACATATTGTTTATCTGTGTCGAAAAGATAACTTGTGCCATACCTTCATATCCTTCCTGTACTTTTGGATAACGCATAGGGTCAACATGATGGTGTATGTTTGACACTAAAGGCATCTTTTCGACCTTGATATTTTTGACATATCTCACATTCATAGATTACTTCTCTCCCCAGTTCTTTTCAATGTAAGACATCGCGGCACTCATGATAGGGTTGGAATCAAATGATTTCTGTGTATCTTCTTTGTCTTCTGACGCAATTTGTCGATCCACTTCTTCATTCATTGTATCACCTCCGTACATAGCTTGCTGCATCTGGTATTGTCTTTGAAGTTGGTAGGATTGATTCAAAATGGTATCGGTTTCCGGGTTGAATTTACGTCCAGAGTATTTTTCAAAAATATCTTCCAGACAAACCATACCGTTTTGAATTTTCTTAGCATCAATCTCAACCTGTCTTCCTTCATCTTCCGCATCTACACCTGTAAAGACAAACTCAAAATCTTCATCCAATTCTGATACAAGATAGTAATTGATCACCTCTTGTAAGAACACAAGAATAGGTTTTAGTCCTTTGTCTTTTGAATGTTGTAAACGTTCCTTTTGCCCAGCTTGTCCAAAGATATTTGTCTGATCTTTAAACTGAAAACCAAGTTCTGACGGGTCAATACGATAGACGGCACAAGTCATAACAAGTAGGAATTTCACCCACTCACTAAATTCCATGTCCCGGTTGGTGTTTTTAGATAAATCAACCCATTGAAGGTCTAACCCATTGATAATCGGCGTTCTATGGCTATTATGGGTAAGAATACCATTGGCAATAAATTGATGTTCGTTGTCAAAAACTTCCACATCATACATTTCAACTTCTTCTTCTGTCTCCTCCAAAAATTTGATTTCCGAAAAATAAAAATCATTATATTCATAAGGAAGATCAAAATTCATTTTTTCGGCAACTTCAAGAAGCCCAGCTTGCGTTATCCCATCATGACCAATTCCTATACCAATTAATTTTCTCGAAAGATTCTTGTCTATTTGATTTTCTTCTTTGAAAACATTTCTTCTGAAAGCCTCTACCCTCATTTCATTAGCAATCCTCTGCATCATTTTAGGATGCAAAGAAAACGGTTCTTTGTAATCCAATAAAGAAGACCTTTGCTTATAAGGCTGAATGAAAGATATTCTTTCAAAGAAATCTTTTCTATTTTTAATCAAAAGAAGAAATCCACCTTCATGTGGTTCTTTATTTAATTTTGTCTTTCTTCTTACATTGCCTTCCGAATAAGTACATTGGATTCCCTCGGCTAACAATAATTCTCTAAATTGATGTCTTAATCTATTGTTAACTATTGTTATTTGAGGAGAAGGTGAACTTTTAATAGTACACCCATCAGCAGAAAACATACCTCTTATAAAGGCACATCTGCATTCAGAAGAAATCCTAAACAATACTGGAGCTATTGTCTTACCATCGCAACTCGGAGTAAAACCCAATTCCATCAAAAATTCAAAAAACTGTTTATCAGAACACAAAATAGAAAGTCTTTCCAAAAGAGTGGATTTAAACCCATATCTCCTTTTTGTATCTTCTGCCTTCTCTTCTGTTATCTTTGTTCTTTTTATATAATTATTTATTCCATATTTATTTAAAATTGAATGAATATATTCGCTTATATAGACTTCTTTAATGCTATGAAAATAAAAAGAGATTCTCTTTCTGCTTGGATTTCCATTATCAATATGTCCGTCACCAATCAACCACCCAAGCATCTCAAAAAAATCAGCTTCAAGTTCTTTACCTTTATAATACAAAGTTAAAGTTTGCGGCAATGACTTTCTATTGGATAAAACATAGTCTCCCAATTTAAGATTTTTTCTCTCTTTCCACTCTATAACACCATCATCAGATACAACCTTAAATCTATGCTCTGGAGAAGATTCAATATACATCCCATTAGCAATACCTAATTTGCATATCTTTTTCTTCTTTGTTTTTGTAATACGAGCATCAGTAAAAGTTTTACCTGTCCATATCTTTACATCTCTGTACTCCAATCCTTTTAAGCTGTCTTCTAAAGAAATAAGCCCTTCGTTTTCTGTCACAATTTTAGTGCTTCCGACCAAACAATTACGTGTGCCCACCATTGTCTGCTGCCATGCCTGTCTAAATTCACTCAAAGAAGCCTGTGATATGTTTGGATTCTTAACGTTAATAATTCCTTTAGGTTGTGAACCTTTGCTAAAATAATTTCCGTTGTATTCAAACCCCCACAAAATCCACGTCATAACACTGGACAATGTTTCCAGTTCTGACGTGCCATACCCATTTTTATAGATGTTGGTGGATTTATTGCGGATACCGATGCCCAATTCCCAGGGATAAAAAATAACACTTTCGTGTGTAACAGGATTCTCCATGATCTGTCCCTGCCAACACATACAATATTTTGGCAAATAGCCTTTAAACCGATACTGTTCAAATTCTTCCCGGAACTTTGGATCAATGCTATCAAGAAAACGTATCAAAGAAGCATCCACAGCCCGGTAACGAGCCAAATTCCAAGACCTGTCTCTTACTATTTCAAAAGCAAGCTGATCAAGAGTAAGGCTATCAAACACAACCTTTCTTCCAAAGTCTTGGAATGTATCGAACGATTCCCATTTATCATGAAAACCACCTTCTTCCAAAAACTTTCTAATATAGTTGATTTTTATCTGATCTTCTCTTGATCGCTCCGCACTTGTCTTTTCAAAAGGATTTCTTTTTCTTCTGATAGTGTACCCCTCTTTCTGTTCGTCGACACTAAAATGAAGAAAATTCTGAACTTGTTCCACACGAGTATTGACAACAGCCCGAATAACAAAAATATCTCCCATCCGGCGAAGCACCTCAAACGGCATAGAGCCGTAAAAATTAGGGTCTTTATACCCCCTACCTGTATCGCTCGCTTCGTCTGGATTAAAAAATACAGCTTTTACACTGTCTTGTCTCTGATTAGCATTATCCATATAGAGATTAGCTTTCACCAAATCCCCTAAATCGTCTGATCGAGACATCTGTTGTAATTTAGATTGAAGTACAGTAGGAAGAGTTTTTTGCAATCCTACAATATCTTCCAAAGAAAGGCTGGTCAGACCCTTTAACAGGTCTGACTTTCCTTGATTTTTATTTTTATCTCTTTTCCTACTCACGTCAATAAAAAATTAAGCGGAAGTGCCTGCTGCCTGTGATAGCGTAATTGTTATTTGCTTTGTTCCTTCCGATTGTTTTACAACTGCCGACCCTTCTCTCACTGCACCGGTATTGGCTGCCGCCACAACGGAATATTCCGTTGTCCCTTTCGAAAACCCTGTACCGGAAATTGTCGTAGTATAATTCACAGCCACAGGACTACCACTGTTCTTTCCGTTTACCGTCTTTTGTTTTGTAGAAGAAATGGAAAGCGTTTTTGTTTCACCCGTAGCAGCAAATTCCACCCTTGAAGGGTTGGAAGACAAATTATAAACATAAGCAACAGTTGCTTTCGGTTGGCTTAAATTAATCGTAATTGATTTTGCGTCCGACCCTTCTTGTGTCACAACAAGAGTTCCTGTTCTTCCGGTAGTCTCATTTGTATTTTCAGTGGCGGAAACAGTATAATTTGCTCCCGATTGAGTTTTCAAAGAGAAACCCGTACCGGTTACCTTTCCTGTAGTATTTACGGTAGTTGGAGAACCACTGTTCTTACCGTTCAGCTTCTTTTGTCTGGTAGAAGTGATTGTGACCACTTGATCACCTGCCGTTGCAGCAAAAGTAAGAGTTGTCTTATTGGCTGTGATCGTATTTTCATAAGTAATAACAGATGCAGCTTGACTTAAAGAAATGGTTGCTGTTTTTCCACTCTCATTCTGAATGATTGTAGCTGTACCAGTTCTTTGCTTGTCAGTAGGATTCTCTGTAGCAGAAATTTGACTTATTCCCGCATTACCCGAAAAACCTGTACCGGAAATTTTAATCTGAATAGCAACGGCTATAGGCTTTCCATAAGGCGCACCATCCCTATATTCCTGCTTACTGGAAGTAACAACAAAATTCTTACTTTCTCCCGTATTGACAAAAGAAAGTGATTTTGTTTGCAATGCAAATGTATATTCCGTTCTGTCGAGAACATTTACATAATTAATCTTTTCTTCTTCCAGTCCTTCGGGATAGCCAATAAGACCCAATCCATTAGCAAGACACCATTCTTTGAACTTACCGATATTATAGGTAACACCAGCATCAATTACAATACCGAGAGATTTATAATATTCAACGTCACCTACCGTATTTTCAGTTACAAAGACGTTCATCTGACTGTCAATACCATCAGTTATGACAGTCATTTGCTTACTTAAATCCTTTGTTGTAAAAAGAAGTCTTAACATAGCTTCTAAAAATTAATGAGCCACTACTTCGAACTTCTGAACGCCATCGTCAGACATAACAACAAGATTCAAATCTTCCTTTTTAGACAAACCAAGATCAGCCAAAGAAAATTCCATAGGTGTACGTCCGTTTACTTTTGAAACAAGTACTTTCTTGTCACCTCTGATTGTTCCATAACGTCCTACAGAATCCTTTAATGTTACTGTATTGGGAAAATAAATCTCCACTTCCTTTTCTGCCGGAACAGTCGTAGCAATTTCCAAGATACAAATATTGCTACTATTCCAAGAAGCCTTTACAGAAACAATTTCATTCAACCCCTGCGGTTCAATCGTCAATGTAAGAGCATTATTTTCAGCAAATTCTACCAACTCTTCATGTTGTACGCTTTCACCGACTTTCCATTTCCAACCCAAAGCAAGAAAAGCATCACTTCCCTTTTTTTCATCTTCTGTAGCATTAGTAGAACCCGGAGTTACAACGCCACGAGGTGATTCTGTGATAAATACTCTTTTTTGTTCACAAGAACCATCTGTGACAACCACTACATCAATTTTCTTATCTGTGTCAACAAATCTATATAGTCTCATCTGTAAAAAATTTAGATTGTATCTTTTTCGGAATCACCCGTCTTTCCTCCGGGCTTTCTTAAAAATCCATTTTCGTCAAATTCCCTTAAATATTTTCTCACCCACACAGGAACAAGACTGGGGTTTATCTTACCTGAATTTTCCACTATAGAAATAGATTCTCTCACGATCAACGCTGTGCTCATAAGAGATCGAAACCATGTAAAAGTAGTGGTTGTCTGTCCGTCTATAGTATATTCTCCTAAAACATGAGCTACAATAAGTAAGCACCCATATACAAAAATTTTAGTCAGGATCATTCCAAAGCCTTTCGATGAAAAATCTTTTTGCTTCAAATGGAATACCCAACTAATAAGAGTGTCCACTATGATAAGGACAACAAGGAATTTCAGAAACTCCCAATCCTTAAATATGTATTTTTCCACCCAGTCCACAATAGGAGATAAAGGTATAGCGACAAGCAATGGATAACAGAAGCTACCCAGGTAAGACTTTAAATAATGTATTCTCTGTTTTCTTCCCATCACTTTGCAAGGCTTAATCCTCTTTCTTGTCGGATTTTTCAGATTTATCGGAATGCTCTTTTTCTTTCTTCTTATATTCGGTATCTTTCTTGTAAGGCATACCCACAATTCCCTTTCGGCGATTTTCGGGGGTGTCTTTGTAGAAACCCAATTTGTTTTTTACAGGAAGTCCGGTTGCTCCGGCTTTTTCGATTGTTTCTTGATCGGCATCCTTCCACTCGATCTGTGGTTCTCTATAATATATAACAGATTTGTTGAAGTTTTCGTCAACCACAACAACACGATTCAGGGACACAAAGTCAATAGCTCCATGTTCCTGCTCAATTGGATCAATGCTTTTTACAACGTCAGAAGCAAAGTTTTTCACCTGTTCCAACGAATAAACCTCCCAGTTGTTCTTTTCTGCAAGGATTAAAAATTCATTTATAGGAAATTCTTGTACACTCATGGACGTAATCGGGTGCTTATACACTTCTTTGCACCAAAAGTATATTTTCACGCTTCATAGGGACATTGTTGAAACCATCAACCCGTAATAATTTCTAAAGAGGTCTCTCCACATGCTTAAATTCCCGGTGCACCACCGGTATCGTTAATAAAATTGATGATTAACATAAACTGGTGCAAAGTTATACTAATCACCTATTTATAATTCAACACATACAAAAGTAAAACTTTTTTCCTATAAAAGAACAATTTAAAAAGAAAAACTTGTAAGCGACATTTTCTATATTGGTGCGGCAACTGTACTCATATCGCTTACAAGTGCCGTTCTCCCTCCGCACAGGGATCAAAGGTAACGACGGAGCCTTTAAAAGAAGGAGCTTACAGCTACGTTCAAAGACGCGGTGAACAGTGTTACTTCAAAAGAAGCCTTTCTCACGAGAAACCATTTATCTCACGACATCCTACAAGCCGCCATTTGCCCTACTTCGGGACTTATTCGTTAGGAACGATTCTTATAGGGGAGCCGGCACTTCCATACTTCACATCCGAAAGATGTAGCATTAACTCCTTAAATTTTGGGGAACAACCTAAAGTCATTTCCCATCAACCTCACATAGCCTTCAAAAAGAAGAAGGGAAGCTATCGCGAATCACTTCCCGACTTCAACTTTTAAGCTATCTCATCTCGACTGCAAACATACAACTTTTGTATGCAATTATTGCAATTTTTGATGTTAAATATCCTTAATATCTATCCCACATGCAGAAGCTATCAGTAGGGACACTTCACGTTCCTTTTCCGGCATCTTCTGGATAGAAGCCTTATATCCTTCCGGATTACCGTTATAACTCTCTATAATCGCCTTCTTTTGCTCTTCTGAAACGTTATAGAAAGCCAATACGCTTTTCTTTTCTTCTTCTGATAAATTATTTCTATCTTTTATAGATAATATTTTCTTTTCCATGCTATCTATGAGTTTTCTTGTTCTTATTTTTCTTTCTCCGCTTAACAATATCCTTTTTCTTACATCCCTTCTTAGTAGAAGAATGAAAATTAAGCATTTCACCTAAAGTATCATATCCACCTTCATCATAACCATCTTCACAAAAAATATCCTTATCCTCTCCAATCGTCTCACAAAGATTTTTGTAATTAGCTATTCCACAAAATCCGCGTTTTTGTTTATCTTGATTCTCACAAACAAAATATTCGTCTATGTCGATCCCCACTATACATAAATCTATCAAAAACTCTTCTATCTCTATAATAGGTTGACCTTCCATATACTTCTTATAAAACTCATTAGGATTTTCAATAAACATATCCTTAAGTAAGATATGGCTATAAACCCTTTGAATAGGACTTTCGTTCAAAAGCGATTCCATTTGTTCGAAAAACTCTATCTTATGCTTTGCAGTTTCCTTTATGCTTTCAAAAGTATGAATTATACCATTAACTTTAATCAAAATCTTTTCCATGACTAAGCTATATTTTTTGAAACGACTCTCTTGTAATTGCCATAAGTAGTGGCGTAAAATAGACCAACATTAGATTTTCGACAAAATTCAGTCCCATAAAAAGACTTCTCTTTGCGCCCCTTCTCTTTCTTTTTATCAGTATCTTCTTTGGCAGAAGCACGTTTCTTTCTCCAATATTCGGATGCAATAGGAGAAGGAACGTATTTCTTTTCTTTTTTGGGCTTTCCAAAAATAAAATCATGGAAATATTTCTTCAAAAGTTCCCGCTTTTTTCTCCATTTCATGGCTTTAGAAATACAAGAACAGCTTTCTCTTATTATCCTTCCCAAAGAAACTGTCCTATCGTACTCTTTATTACCTTCATTTGAAGAATTTTCTTGATATGCCTTGTTTCTTCTTTTTTTACGAGACAATTTACACATCTCTTTATATTCTTCTTTAGTATATTCTTTTCGTAAGACAGAACGTCCAGAATGACGTATAAACAAACGTATCTTTCTCAATATAATAGCGTTCCATTCCCGGAATGGAGGAAGATTGATTTGAAAATTCCAACTTCTTGGGTCTTTTCTGGCAAGTTTTTCTTCTGGAGTGGGTTCTCTAAAGAAATCTTTACCGAAATAATAAGATAGTTTTTTTAAAGTATAACGAACTTGATCAACTGTCCATCCCAAATCATAAGCCATAGTTGTATGAGAAATATATAAACAAGGTTTCCATTTAATAGTGGAATCTTTTTTGTAAGCCTGTGTCCAAACAAAATTTATAACCCTTCTTTTGTTTTCAAGATAACAAAGCATAGTTCGTTCAGGAATACCAAGCCTTAACTCACTATCTGCAAGATTTTGAGTGAATTTAAAAGATTCAATAGGAAAGAAAAGATATTTCGGAAGATTAAACATTCTACGATAATGAGACCTTTTAGTTATCACAAAACGCCAAGTTTTTACCCCCTCTTCCTTTACGGGAACAGCCTCAACGTAAGTTAACTTTTCTTCTAAAAGTCTTACAGCCACCTTACGAGAAATATCACCAAAAACTTTACGAACAAAGTTCAAAAGTTCTTCTTTCGAAGAGAAAGATAGTTTTTCCAAATTGTGATGATTTTCTTCTTCACGGAAAGTTTTCACTTTAGCATTAATGCTATCATCATCGTAGCCACTTTTCTTTAATCTTGCTACAAGGGATTTTTTTCTTTTTTCAAAAGCAGCCTTTTCTAAATCTGACCGCAATATAAATGATGTTATGTCCATTTTATGAAAACCATTTAAAATTATACAACGAACTTAAATGTCATATCTTATATAACAATGCAAAGATAACAAATAAAATTAAAGACATAAAAAAGCACGTAAAAATATACGTGCTTTTGTGTCAATGTTTGGTATTGCGGTTACCAAAATTTTAAATGGTTTCTGTATAGTGCAAAGATACAGCAAAATTCGACAAATGCAAAAAAAACGAGAAAAATTTTACGAAACCAACATGCAGACACCCGTTCGCACGTCTCGCCACCGTCTCGCGTGCGCCCGTAGGGTTTCCTCCCCACCCTCCATCCCTAAGTCTTGTTTTTCGATTTTTCCATTCAAGCGCGTATGCGCGTGTTTTTCTTTCCCTCTTTTCTTTAATAGGAGTAATCCTATTTTTGTCCTATTTCTCTTTTTCTTAATAAGAGTTACTACTATATCTTTTTCATTCTTTTTCTCTTAATAGAAGTACTCCTACTAAAAAAGGAATCTTTGAAAGTAATCGTCCTAAGAAAGGCAATAGAAGGCAATTCCTATTGCCGAAATTGCTTTTCGGGGACTATAGTTATAAGAAAACTTTATGTTTTCTATATAATATATGTAATTACTACAGAATGTTGGGAAAAATGGAAAATGTAAATTTTTCATTGACCAAATGATGTTTTTAAGAACGAAGTTTACGAGTTTTGAAAAACAGAATGCAGTGTCCTTGTTCCCCAACATAGTCCCCTTTGGGAGGTCGAAAGGGGGTTGGGGGATTGGGTGGGGAAACATGAACAAGTATTGTTCATTTATACATGTATAACGATTATATAAGAGTTTATCTAATCCACTATAAAAGAAATTGAGGTCATAAACATATATTATCATAGATAAAGAAAATGGGTAGCAAATCAAATGACTGCTACCCACCCATCGAATAGTAAAAATAAGAATTTGAAGAAACTGTTGAGGCTTTGGTAAAGATTATGATTTTAACACACTATATCTGCTTTTGAAGATTTGGGTAGGAAGGTATTTCACAATAGTTCCTACCCTTTTTTGATGATCAGAACTTAATTTACACATATACTATGATTAAAATTCTTGGTCTTTTGTTTCGTTTTCTACTCTTTTGTCCAAAGGTAGTAAAGATTTCACAAAAGATTCATCGAATTTTATAATTCCTTTTTCTTTTTGTTCTTCTATGTATCGTATCTTTTCTTCATCTGTTACTTCCACAAGACCGGGAAAAGGATTTTGATCCCTGCCATATTCTCTTCTCATTCGTCTGGCAGCACTCCAACTTGGGTTACGTAAAATGCCATCACCTATTCTTAATAGGAATCTCTTTCCTGGAGTGAACCCTACCATCAATAAATCTTCATTTGATCTGTTTTGCTCTTTGGGAATGACTTCTACATCCATACTTCGCAGAAAGAAGTTTGACAAGAACGCTTTCATTACATCTCCATCCCATTCGTAATATAAGTACAAAAGCCTTCTTCTTTTGCTTATAAAATATTTTACTGTCCTTTCCATATTCCTATTTCTTTTTCTGTTTGTTCATGTCGTAATAGTTGGTAAAAATGAGATCAAGCCCAATCGTTCCGTTTTGTTTCAATTCAACTACACTAAATCCACCGTCCCAAAAGAAAGCAACAGTCTTGTAATCTGGTTTGTCTATATCTTCGACCATCCCTTCTTTCTTTAATCCTTTCTTCTCTTTCAGATAATCCAGAATTTCGTCCATAAAGGTTTTCATATCTTTCATATCGTAAATATCGAACTTTGTTTTGAGGCTTATAGAAGGAACTACGCCTAATTTTTCGTCAAAAACCTCATTCACATTTATCTGACAACCGGTATTGAGTTTATATTCTACGGATTTTTCATCAGAATCCAAAGCAATTCTTTCGCCGTAACATTCTTTTGGAATGAGTTTATCGGCTTCTTCAACTAAAAAATCTTTAGAAGAAGCATCCAATATTTTAAATTGGATATCCATGAGTTGATAGGTGTTCAATTCTTTGGGAGTTTCTTGCTCTTTAGAAATTTCTGATTCTTTAGAGGCTTCCTGTTTGCATCCACACATCGAAATAAGTGCAAATAATACACTGATAAATATTACTCTTTTCATGCTATTTTATTGCTTTTAATGATTTCACGTTTGATGTTGTTGTTTGTGTCCTCGGCCAGAGGAACTGCTATCAGGATTGAAAAAATCCAAAATCCTGTAAACCAAAGTAGGTGTTCGACACAGTTTACCAGATCGACCTTAAATAAGGTGATTGCAGCTCCTAAAAGATTGTACAGGGTACAGATGGTCAGGATGGATGCGATAATGGGTTTACCGGTGTAATAAAGCCCAAACCCTCCCCACATACAGGTCATAATAAAAGCCCTAAACAGCTTTTTCTTTCTCGCTTCATAAAGCAACGCTTGTCTTTCCGTCATCTTTACTTCCATATCTTCTATTAGTTTTTGATTGTATAATTGATCTTTGTGTTTTCTTCTGTACAAGATTGTGTCCAGAGTGAAGGGATTTCTATTTCCGTTTCATCTTCTGTCATCATTAAATCTGCTTCAGATTCTTTACCAGCAACGAAAAACGTTCCACTTTCTGTAAAGGTAAATTCTTCATAATCATCTTTACCGAAAAATACTTTTGCCAAAATAGGATAGTTGTTGTTGTTCGGATTTTCAAAAGAAATGATTTCCACTCTCCTACCATTTCTTGTGCAGACGGGTTTGCCTACTTTTGCTTCTTCTAAATTGAAAGGTTTCATGATTGTTATTTTTATTGTTGTTACTTGATTGTGCTGCAAAAGTAATATCGTTTTTGTACAAAATGCAGTCTATGGAGTTAAATTACTTTAAAATGTAACATTTTAGTGTTACACTCTCGTTAATGGAAACAAAAACTCCCGTCCCTCAATAAAGAAGAACGGGAGAAAACATGAAAGAATTGATTGTCTAAGCAAGCGATTGGATCAACTTCAAGTAACATGACAAAGTTAGGAATTTGACGGGTGATTCCAACGAATTTTCGTCAAATTCATAGTCATTCAGCCATTTTTCCAATGCTTTTATGTCAATATATTGCCATTTTTCCTGTTTTAGACACTCTGCAAGTGCAGGAAAAGCATATTCTTTATCCTCATTAAACTTTTTGCACACTCTTTTGAGATAATTTTTCCTACCGGCATACCAAACATCACCCGCAGATGACATACAGTAATAGGAATTGTCCTTTCTTTTTACTCCAAACCGTGTCACGATAGGGAAATACACCCTATCAGCAAGGAAAATGAAAGGAATATACCAGACACCGTACAAAAAGGTCATAAATCCGTTCAATTTCGCTTCCGGTACAAACTTTTTGAGGGTTTTTCTGAATCCGTAAGCAAAATACCAATTGTTCGCGCCTCTTTTTACCTTTACAGTGTATTTCAAATGATTGTTCCTATCCTCTACTCTGTCCCAAGGTTTCAGCTTTTCTGTATTCATGGATGGAAGGTAAGTCCAAAAATGCTTTAGCGCACTGAAATAGGGATTGTAAATGGTATGTCCGTGATCAGAAACATAGGAAAGGATGTTTTTCAGTATTTCTTTTGCTAAAATGCCTGTTTTGTGATCTTCCATCCCCTCCGCTATTAATGTAAGAGATGGAAGTAAGTTCCAAATTTGGTCTTGTGATACAAAAGGAGAAAAGCAGGGGTCTTCATTTTCAAGTTCGATACCGTTCGAGTAACCGCTTTCTATTTTGTAAGCATTAAAAAGGTCTTTTGAATTTACCGATATGTCGTCTCTAAGGAAGAATCCAGGCTCGTATTTAAAATATACTTTTGGATTCTTCATCTTTTCATCCTCATAGACACTCAAAGAAAGTCTTTCTATTGATTTAAGACACCAGTAAATTTTATCTACACAAGATTTATCCCCCAGCACAGCTTCTATATACAAATAATGTAGGTATTCCGCCATATTGATCGTCCCGTCTCCCCAATATAAGGTTTTCAGCCCTGTTGTGTTACTCTTTGTCACTTTACTTGCTGGGATATTAGTTCCCCGGCAATTGTAGTTCTCTGCCACTACTACAAAATCTTTAAAGAAAATGCTTTTCAGTTTTGTATATTTTTCGTCTATTGTCATAGCTGTATATATTAATGTATAGTATAATAAAGGCGGAACTTTCGCCCCGCCTGAACCAATAAAAACAAAAGTGTGATGAAGAAGATTATTCCTTTTTCTTGGTAAACAATCCAAACAGCCATTCAATAAGCCCGGAATCAAAAACGCCGTTCGATGCTAATCCTGCTCCAAATCCCCATAAGAGTGCTTGCCACCAATCCAGACCTTCAAACATTCCAAGATTGAATCCCCAGGCAAACATTCCAAGTCCGATACCGATCACCCAAGAGATGATCCGTTGTACCCATTCGGAAGGTTCTACTTTGAAAAGTTTCTTGATAAATTCGGTTACGACTGCTGTAACACCCACTACTCCTGCAAAAGTAGCGAAATTTGCAGCGTAATCTACTGTTTCTTCTGGAAGTTCCCCTTGTGCAAAAATACAGGCGACATAGGAGAACATAAAAGCCAATGTCAATAAAATTTTGTTCATGATGTGATTTATTTTGAGTTAATTAACCGCTTCAAAGATAAAGGAAAAGGGACACTTTCGCAAGCATCCCTTTCAATTACTGTTTATCGCCAATGATATAATTACTTCATTCAATTCATCTATTATCAGTTTCTTTTCACTCCCAACTTAGCTCTATAAGCCTGTCGAAGATTTTCTACTACGATTTCCAAAGCATTTACATTCATGCTTTCGATGATTTTCACTCCCGGCACATTTGTTCTCCAGATAGCGTTTCCGTTATCATCAATAGTCTGTTCTATTGTTGCGTCCGGGTAAATCTTTTGCAGTTTTACCTTAGCTGCTTCCAACCTTTCTTGATATGTAGCCATAACTGTATTCTTTTTGTTTTCAAAAGTAAGTCCTCTCCTATTTAAAAACAAATACTTTAACAAATGTTAATAGTGTTGTAACATTATACTGTTACATATATCTTTGCACCAACATGAGAAAAGATAGGCGAACAGAAAGCAGATTGATTAAGTCGGTAATGACGTATCTTGTAACAGATGGTTTAGCAAAGGTATGCACCCTTGACAACGAGATGATCATTGTTTCTATCGCAGTTGTTCTTATTAGTGTTATTTTAACACTAAAAGTTTTTGACTGAATTTCGATAAAAATGTAACATTATATTTTGTCATGTAACATTAAAGTGTTACATTTGCGGCAGAATAAAGAAAACGATTTTAAACTTAATGCAGAAAAATGGATTAAAAATCAAAGAGATCATGCAAGAAAAAGGTATTTCTGTGACCCAGATGTCAAAAAAATTAGGAGTAACAAGACAGTCTCTTTATAGATGTCTGAATGGAAATCCTACCATGAACCGGTTAAAAGAAATAGCTGATATTCTTGATGTATCTCCAAAAGACTTATTTGGCGATGAGAAGAAGGGTTGATTTATTTATAGTAACAAACAAAATTAAAACTAAAAGTATGGAAACAAATTTTAAAGAAGGCGATGTTATCCGAATCAAAAACCTTGATTGGTACAATAACAACAAAGATAAAAATGGGAGTATAAATGTAACCGGCTACTCTTGTTCATTCACAAAGGCGTTAAGCGAATTTTGTGGTAAATGTTTTGTCATTTCTAAAATAGAAGGTACGAATTTCTATTTAAACGATCTGTCTTTCGTATTTTATGAATGGATGTTTGAACCGGAGAAATACGAATTAAAACCTTTGGATATAACCAAAAATTCTTTTGGAACTAACAACCCTTTTATTTTCAATGCTGCAAAGAAGCCTATTTCTGTTTGTGGTGTAATTTCAGTACCTTTATATATCGCAGTAAAGATTCAGGAAACACCAAAATTCCAGCCTTTTCAAAAAGTGCTTGCAAAAGATTCTGAGAAAGGGATATTTGATACTTGGCATTGTTGTTTGTTTTCTCATACTTCAAAAGAAGGCAAATATTTTACCTCTTCCGGTATGTGGGATGAATGTATTCCTTTTGAAGGAAACGAACATTTGATAGGAACAAAAGACGATCCTAAAAAACAATAATCCAGAGTTTCCATATATTTTTAAGTTTTCCGGCGGGACAGCTCATCATCTTCCCGTTAAGATCGGCTTCCGCCGGGTTTTATCTCATTTTTAATTACTGTATCGCAATGGCTTATTTTATCTTACAAAACAGAAGATTGCCCAAACAAGCTGTAACAGGCTTCAAGTTTCAAAATGAAACAGATAACATTCGTCCTTTTCTTTCAATCAGAATAAGAGGAAAAGAAGAAATCATTCCTTTTAAAGAGAACAAAGACATGTCTCCTGTAAAACAGGATCTTTGTTCTGTATTCCCCAAATTCGTAAAAATAGGTGACTGGTATCTCAAAATGTCAGAGATCAGAGAATACAAACCGGTAACTGCCGAGGATAGAAATCCTTACATCTTATTCAAGACATCTAAGTTTGGAAATATAAAAGTTCGTTTTCCGAAAGACGAAGACATGAATGCAGAGTTATTGGTATTAGATCAACTTTTTGATGTAGAATAATCTAATCATCTCAAAAACAACAAAATATGGAAACGAAAGACAGAACAAAAACAGAAGTCTCTATTGAATTAAGGGAAGTTCAAAGAGAAATCAGTAAAGCAAGAAGTACAAGAAATTGGGCAAAAATTTCTTTTCTGAATCAAAAAAGAATACGCCTGCAAGAAGAACTGGATTATCTGAAATCTAAAGACAAATTCTATTATCAAGAACAAAATTTAGAAAAATCACTTGTTTCTTGGGCAGCAAAGACACTCAATCTTTCTCTCAATATGGCTGATTTGTCTGTATATTATCTGGACTTGTATTTGCTTCATTTTAAAGAAAGAGGCTTTGTTCCTACCGATGAATGGAAAACTAAAGAAAAAGCATTTCATGAAGCTACAAAAGAGCTTGCAGAATATATGCGATATTTCTTTAAAGGTAAATCTTCTGACGACAATTCGGAAAGTATGTCGGAACTTATGGATTTGATCGAAAGAGACTACTATACGGATAGAGAAAAAGTTCATCACAAACAATACGAAGAAAAGCTATGACAAATTTGAATAAATTTTTGGGAAGATGCGGGATTGCGTTGTTATTCGTATCGCTATTTGCAATTGGTTTTAAACTTTATTTTGGGTTGGAATGATCATTCTTGCTATTGAAATGATTGTCGTAGCTGTTATAGTAGATGAAAATTGTTAAAGTAACTGAACATCATGGACAAATTATATTTTAAAACACGAAAAGAAGAAATTCAATCTAAGATTGATAGTTGTAAGAAAGAAATGAAAGAATTAGAGAATGAATACATAGTCTCTAATCAAAAATTCCCTATTGGGAGTAAAGTTTGTTTGACTATTCCCGCTTATGAACTCCGAGGTCTCGGTATTAATAGAATAAGAATAGTTCCAGAAGAAAAGAAGTTTGCTTATGTAACTGGATATGAAATTGTGGCAAATGAAGTTGTTCCTATTCTTATGAAAGCAAAGAAGGATGGAACAATATCTAAATTAAGAGAATACACATTATTTAGTAAATTTACAATTGAATTAGCAGAGTAGGTATGAAAAAAGAAGATATAACAAAAGCATCTTCTGTCTTCAAAAAGACAGTGAAAAGGGAAATAGGGAACTTTCATAATGATATAAGCCTAAACAGTGTTGCAGTTGCCTTTAGAGAGGGTGTTAATTGGTTTATAGATTTTGTATGGCACGATAAAACAGTAAAACCCAAAATTGGTGAGTTTATTGTTTGTGTCCATGAGAAAGGAAAACTGATGGGCATTCTTCAAGAGGATCAAGTTTTTATATCGTCCCGTCCAGGGTGTATTCTGTATCATTTCGATGAAATGATAAAATGGGCATATTTGAATGATTTGTTAGGTATTATAGAAGATTGAGTTATGACATTTACCAAAGCATGTTTTATACGCAAAAATACCCCAGAGCTTCGCAACAAATTAAAAGAGTTGGGGTATGAACCGTCAGAAAGAGTATCTGATGATAATGAATTGTGTTTGGCTACAGGAATGGACAAATTCACTACCATTAAAAACGAAACTTTTGATTCTTGTAATCCACATACGACATGGAATTGTGCCGGACGGATAGATTGCAATTATAATGAAGAACTTTTCTTGGCTATTGCCGCAATAAGAAACGATACAGACGCAAACCAATGGTTTATATCTCGACAAGGACTTTTTGCTTTCAACAAACAGAATGAAAATATGTCGGAAGTATCTACTAATTGGCGTAAAGCTACTGTTGAAGAATTAATTGAATATTTTAAGGAGAATTGAATCATGGGTAAATTAACTACATTGAATATAGCAGAAAGAGATGAGATTTAAGAAGATTGAATCTCTGAAAAGCAGATTGTTAAACTTGAAAAAATGAAATTTTGAAATGAAGGAATTTGATTTAGAAAAAGCGAAAGCCGGACATCCGGTATGTACAAGAGATGGGCATGAGGCAAGAATCTTGTGTTTCGATAGGGAAGGGCAACATCCTATTGTGGCCTTAGTAAAAGATGCTGGCAATGAAACTATTTTCTCTTATAACAATATGGGAAGATATAGTAACGATGGAAGGGGATATCTGTGTGATCTTTTCATGAAATCTGCAAAACAAAAGAGATGGATAAACTTGTACAAAGATAAAGATGGACTACTGTTCCCGGGACTTAATCTTTTTGAATCTGAAAAAGAAGCAAAGGATAGGATGGAATCAGGTGAAAAGTCAAGTCGTTTGTATTACAAAACAGTAAAAATAGAATGGGAAGAATAAGGTAAAAAACAAAAGAATGAATATGGAAACTAAGAAAAAGACATGTCCTAAGTGTGGACAAGAAGATGGGTCGGGACAAAATAAAATCCATGATATGAACCCAGAACATTTTGTCAAATGCGATATCCGTTCAATTATGGAAAGAGACGGTGTTTGCTACCATTGTGCATTTTGGATAAGAATGTACGAACAACACAAAAATGATCCCAATTGGTTGATTATAGATGGAACATCGTACATTGCTAATCCATTCGTTCCTAATACAAATAACAAGACAAGACGATTTATGGGTTTTGGTGGTAGGACGATGGAAGCCATTAAAAATTCTGGTGAAAAGGTGATATCTAATGATTGGTGGCATCAAGGTGATGTGCCGAAATGCTTTAGAGATATAATACCGGATAACGCGAAGTGGAACAACAGCAAACAATAAGAAATATGAATAAGAGAGAAGCAAAGATATTGGCGTTAGAAACCTTTGCCAATAATGTAGAAATACTTATTGAATCAGCCGGCGTATCAGACAAAATCCGAACATCTAAAGACTGTGATTTGATTAACATCGCCTTTGAGGAACTGGCTGATAGTTTGCAGAAAAGAGCGGATAAATTGAAGTCTAACAACAAACAATAAAAATCATAGAAAGACTTTTTACTATGAAATAGGGTATTTGTTCCAACAATCTTGCTATATTTGCAGCGCAAGCTACATTGATGCAGGTATAACAGGTTTTCGGAAAACAAAAGAAACGAAACCAATAACCGTTCTATACATAATAAACGGCTTTCGCCTTCCCAACGTTAAGGAAACCTCTATACTTCCTAATGTGGCTTGCAACCGGGAAAGGCAAAGCCGTTTTCTTTTGCCTACGAACATAATTAAAATACAAAAGTTATGAACAAAGAAATTGAAATTTTAGTAGAAGATCAGTTGATCCCTATCAAGAATAATGATGGGAGAACAGTGGTAAACGCAAGAGACTTGCATGAGTTTCTTGAAAGTAGAAAGGATTTTTCAAGCTGGATAAAGGATCGAATTGAAAGATACGATTTGACTGAAAATGAAGATTATGTGGTTTTCACCGAATTTGGGGAAAACTCAAAAGGAGGTAGACCGAAGAAAGAATACGCTCTTACTTTGGATGCAGCAAAAGAATTGTCTATGGTAGAAGGAAATGAGAAAGGGAAACAAGCCCGGAAATATTTTATTGCTTGCGAAAAGAAATTGAAAGGGGAAAATCCGTCTTATCTGATTGCCGATCCAATCAAACGTGCAGAAAAATGGATTCAAGAAGAAAAAGAAAGGCAGTCTCTAAAAGAACAGACAAAACAGCTTGCAGAAGAAAACAAAAACTTGGAGAACCAAATAGAAGAAGACTTGCCCAAAGTGATTTTTGCAATGGCTGTAACCGAATCCAAACGTTCCTGCCTTGTTGCCGAACTTGCAAAGATCATCTGTCAAAATGGAATGGAGGTAGGACAGAACCGATTATTCAAGTGGCTTCGCAAAAGAGGGTATCTTGGAGTGAAAGGAGAATACTACAATCAGCCTATGCAAAGATGGGTAGAAGCAGGAATGTTCGAAATCAAGAAAAGAACGATTACAAAACCGAACGGTGATCTGATTACGGTAAGCACACCTCTTGTAACCGGAAAAGGGCAAGTGTATCTCGTGAACAAGTTCTTGAAAGAATATATCTCAAAATGAAAATTAAAAAATCACCCGATTTGTCGCAATATAATGTTACATTTTAGTCTGAAAATACTGTTTGACATATTATATTGTGACAAATCCATAAAAAGTTTGTTACTTATAAATACTCTCTCCCTCTCTCCTACCCAAATGTTAAAATCAAAAATCCATGTTTTAGACATTAAAATCACTCTATTTTGAGTCAAAAATATACAATAAGTAAATTCATTTTCGCCTATAAGGGAAGTCGGAAATTCAAAATTCATAAATTATTGATATTTAATTGTTTAACTCAAAAACTATCCAAAACTGCACTTTTTCACCTTATTGAAAAATATACAATAAGTCCAATCACCATTTTCTTGTCTCATTTTACCTAAATTGTTAAAACCAATCTGAAAAAGTAAAAGTAAATGGTTGCATTTTGATGCGAAAATAGTTAAGGAAGGTAAAATAGGAGGAATTGTACTTTAAGAGGCTAAAAATTCATTCATTTAGGCGTAATTTGTAGCAATCCAGTTGTGTCCATAGTAGGAGATTTACCCTATTTTGTAACAATAAACTATTACATTTTAGCCTGTTTTTAGGTATTTGTTGGTATCATTTTAATAGAGATAGCCTTTGTTTACTTTACAAATAGTCAAAATTCAAAAACAGTCGAAAAATAAGCTGAATGAAACCCATCAAAAATCACATAAGTCTGAAAATCAATAATTTAAATTTTTCAATTTTCGTCCACTCCCTTATAGCGAAAAAAGTTTTGAAAACCCGATTTTTCCTACTTTCATTTTGATAGAAAAATCAATTGTTTCTACATCATTTTGTCAAAATAGGGAGATTTTATGTATTGAGCGAAGCGATTGTCCCTCGGAAGGGAGAAAGAATCCGTGAGGATTCCCCTTCCGAAAGAAAAACGGATAGACCAACCCACCAAAAATCGCCAATAGAAGTCCAAATCCATATTCTCGTACATACCAACAAAGAAAAACAGGAAAGTCAAACCTATAGGAAAGGAAAAGAAATACCCCTCCCCATTCAAAAAGAGAAAAAGAAGATATTGCAGATAAAACAATGTTTCTACTATAATAGAAAAAGTAGGATGGTAAATTGCCAATAGGAGTGCATTTTTGAGATTTTATATACATAAGATGCTGAAAATCAATAGATTGAAAATATACTTATTTTGAAAAATCCCCACCAAGAGAACTATTTGAGAACTTTTTCTTGTGGATGGAGAAAATAAATGACTGTTTGTAAAAATCGCCTATATGGAGAGCAAAATAAAACTTTTTCTTGTGACGTATTAGGCACGCCACCTCAATATGGAGAGTCCTCAAACAGTCCCTAAAGATACCCTACTAAAACAAAATACCCCCGGATAACCTGCTTTTCCGCTTATTTCTGGCACTTTCTTTTCAAAATGATACACCAATACCACCCAAAAGGAAATAAAGCCTTAAAAACGATTATTTGAGATTATGGAATTGGATCACAGGAACGGGAAAAGGAGAAGCAAAAAGGATATAGAGGGAGTGCCACCTACTTACATACTCCATGTACAAGGATAAAAGGTATAGGAGTGCTTGTGCCAAAATGAAAATTCTATGTATATAGATATATCTATATACATAGAAAAACGAAATATAAGGATATATCCAGAGCAAAAGAAGATATAAATGCATACGAAGCTATATATGATACTCGTATATACAGGTAATGCCCTATTATATCAAAATAGGGTTATTTGTGTCAAATTTGAAAGGTTTCAGCTTAAAATATCCCTATTTTTATTGTAAAAAGTACAATAAGTTAAACTCTTTTTGCCTATAGGGCGTAATCGAAAAATTAATTCATTTAAAATATTGATTTTTAGCAAGTTATCTATTTTTACTTCAAAAACTCGATTTTTTAGAGTGATTAAAAATTATACAATAAGTGATTTACTCTATTTTAGTGTCAAAAATGAAAAGTATTGAAGTTTTACAGGTGAAAATAGGTACATTTTGGTATTAGTATAGCTCTCAAAAATGGCTCGTACATGGTGCGTTGCAGCACCATAGAGCCATTTTTAAAAACAATAGATATATATAACTCCCGTAAAAAAGAAAGGCAATGTATAGAGTATAAAAATAGATATAGAAGGTGATCAACAACTATAGGAATAGAAGCGAAAAGTAGACAGCAAACACAATCGCAAACACTCCAAGTACCGCTTGAATAGTGGGAAAGGTAGGATAATAGAAGGATAGGAGGGAAAGGATTGGGGGGAGGGTGATGGCAGGTGAGGCGGACAATTACATACACAAACACCTCTAAAATTATAAATTCTAAGTTTCAAAGCTAAATTTTTAAAATATGCACCTAATAGAGATATACCAAAGTTTACAAACCATACAAAAAGAAATATCTGCATTTAATAAAATCATATAATCTAAATTTTGAAGCATATCTAGAAATACATAAATCTAAAAAGTCACAAATCACATTTTTACACCTACCTACTTATCTAACATTTTCATATTTACATTCCTTTGATTTCCTTCTTTTCTCTTTTTCCTATTCGTTATAACTTTTAGTTATAGTTTTTTCGACATGCTTTTTCTATTCTTTTTTCTTTTATTTTGATAGGTATTTGTGTAATTTGTTAATATTCAAATAATTGTGTATCATGCTATTTAGATTCATTCTAAATAAGGTTTTCTTTATTGGTATTAAGTTATAACTATTTGTTTTAAAATTGAGGTTCCGCCCGCGCCGGCGCGCTTTCGCTTCGCCTCAATTTTGATATAAGTAACAAACAAAACAAAGAAAAACAATCAAATTAACCTTTCTTAACTATAAAACCTTTGGTATGTAACATTAAAGTGTTACATTTGTAATGTGATAAAGAACTAACAATAACAACTAATTAAACAACAAAGTTATGAAAGCAACAAGAATTAATGCAAAGCAAGCACAAGGGTTAATTAACAACGAAGAAGAAAGATTTAACGATCAGCCGGCAATAATTAATAACGGTGATAGCAAAGAAACTTCTATTTCCTACGAAGGTAAAACAATCAAAATTAAATGTTTGCTTTCAAATACGAAGGCTTGCAAATGGGATAAAAAATACCCGGAAAATCATAATCACTACATTGTAACAGTGAGCTATGAGGGCAAAAGATTATCTTTTGATTGGTTTGATAGCTTTCAAAATTTCCGTTGCGGTGTCATTGATAAGGATAGAAATGAAATTGTTGAAATGTTTTATTCGTTTTTACAGGATATTCTTTACAAAAACGAATATTCGAATAAAAACGATTTTTGCAAAGAAGAGGGAAATGTACCTATTTTATGGAGTGCATTGTGCAAGCATGAAAATAAATATAATAGAGTGTTTGAAGGCGTTGATATTTACGAACTTGCAAACAATTTGCGAGAAACATTTGATTTTTAACGATTTAAAGCGATAAGGATATGAAAACAAAGTATATTTATAAGGGTGAAGAAATTTTACACAGTACGTTTATTTCTCTATGTCGAAAAATTGGTGTAAATGGTGGGAGAAAATTTACTACTTTGGAGAAATTGCAGCAAGAAGCAAACAAAGGAAACGAAAAAGCGATTGAATTATTATCAAATTTGCAAATACAATGAATAGGGTGTATAAATGGATAGTTGACGGGCTGGAGTTCTCCAGCCTTCAAAAAGCAAAGCAATTTTGTAGGGAAAGTAAAACAGGTGCTAAAGGCATTTGTGGAGTTGACAGGAACGGAAATAATGTAACTTTTACACCTATTGAGAGCACAAAGCGCGGTATTTCCTTTGGAAAGTCCTATAAAATAAATGTAAATAATACACTTTAAAGAACTATAAAACAACAAAGTTATGAAGATGAAAGCTATACAAGTAACATTAGAGGCGTTGAAAGTGGTATTTATTTCTTTCGTTATCGCTCTTATTGTTCTATTTGTTGATGAAAGGAACTTTTTGCATGTTATCTTATCAGTTCCTATTGTTTTAATTTTACTTTATATTTTGGTTGAAAAATCATTTATAAGTAACAAACAAAACAAAGAAAAATCATCAAATTAACTTTTCTTAACTATAAAACCTTTGGTATGTAACATTAAAGTGTTACATTTGTATATCGAAAAACAAGTAATAACATAAACAAATAAAGATCATGAGAACAAAAGAACAAATTTTTGAATTTATTGCTACAGAACTGAAAAACAACAATACTATTGTTGTAGCAACTTTGGGCAATGGAGGTGGTGGATTAACCCTATTACAGGGTGATTGTGCAGAATTTATTGAGGAGCTTAAAACCTACTCTTTTGACGGAAAAGCGAAAGGCTGCTTGGATATAGTCGAAAGCGAATATGTAGAAGCAACAAGCGAAATATATCAGTTTTCCGGGAATGACGGGTACAAAGTACAAATTTTAACTTATTAATAAAGCAACTAACTAAACTAATTAAACAAGGTGCGCAAACCTTGACAAAACGCAATAAAGCTATGACAACTACAGTAAATAACAACGAAAACAAGGTAACTGTAAATCGTATTGGTTTCTCTGGATTATTTTCTAAGTTCTTTAAAGAAGACACACAAGTATATGATTATCTTTTTGAAGGCGGTAAATGTTATTCCTTTGCCTACTATATTGGGTTAAATGATGATTGCAAAAACGGACATTTAACCTTTAGTTTTACCGGCGAAATTAAGGTTAAAAAAAGAAATGGAAGGTTTTACACTTATATAAGTGGTGCTATAGGTAATGTTATCGCTTACTTTAAGCCTGAACTTTTAATGTTTGAAAGACTACACCTTTGCAACCACTTGGGACAACCAATGTTTATAGATGACATTCGCTTTCATATCAATGAAGGCAAAACAAATGAACAAATAGCGGAAATGTATAATATTTCTAATTTGGAAGCTATCGAAATATTACGTAACGCTTCAGACAACAAAGATTTATTTCACTACCTTGTTTTTCACTTGGGCGTTGCTGATGCTTGGGAAAAGCAAGCAAAAGAAGCTATCCGGGAAATGGAAGCAAAAACGGGCTTAACTTTGAAAATTGAAAATAAGGATAAAGTTTACAAGCAATTTGACGCAGAAAAGTGTAACGACATGGCCTATTTGTTCAAACATGGTTACGCGACAAAAGAAATGAAACGAGCGCGTGAAGAAACTGCAAGATCAAAGAAACGGTTAGAAGAACTTGCAGAGATTGAAAAAGAGTTTGCCAAAAGTGTAGAAAAAGCAAAAAGAATTTATGAAGTAAAAAGGGCAGTTGTTTCTTTCGGCATAAGTTGGGATAACGTTACCCTTTACGATCATAAAAACGAACTTTGTTTTAATTGGTTAGATTGCTGCGAAAAGGTTCCTTCTGATTTAATCAACGAACTTGTGTGCAGTAATACTTTACCGGAAGGAATAGAGGTAACGAACCTGGACAAAGGTAGGGAGTAATAACCCTACTTATTTTATCAATCAATTCATAAAGCATAAACAATTTATTAACAATAATATAAACTAATAGGAGATATTAAAAATGAAAGCAACTAATAATAACACAGATACTTTATTTATAGAAATTTTTGTAGAATTGTTGGCAATTGCAAAAACATACTTCCAAGAACTTTTTAAAAACGAAAAACCGGGCGTATATACATTGAAAGACGTTTACGCCTATATCGCAAACTGCGAAAGCCTTGAAACAAAGCAAGGGAAAGCAGAAAGACTAACAGAGAAAGAAAAAGAACAAGCGACAAAATACTACACAAAAAGTCCTTATTATTCAAATATTGATTCTTTTTTTATAAATAGCGTGTCTTATGTATGTAAGGTGTCTAATAATATTGTCTCTATTGAAAAAGGCAATTTTAAATGCAGTTTTGATATAGTCAAAGTGTTTGAATATTTGGAAAGGTTCAAACAGTTGTCCGGCGCCAAAGAAAAATTAGAATTTGTCAAAGAAGGAAATCAGGTACAAGAAAGCGAGGATAATTGTATTTGTTCTTTTGATATTGTATTTAATAAGAAAGACAAAACGTTTCTAACTGTAAAAACCAAAAATTCAAGTCGATATATTGATAACAATATTTTGATAGATATAAATTTAAGCAAAATATATGCTACTGATTCTTTTATCTGTAAAAGTAGAAATGTGAAAATATCCAATTTTTCCGGTGTTTGGGGCAAGTATGTATGTATATCTTTTGATATCTTTAAAAAGTTGGTAGGGAAAGAATGTCATATTATTGTTGGTAGCGACGACAAAGAGGGACAAATAGTCGTAACGATCGTAACGGGTAAAGGTGAAATATTTGAGTGTCGTTACAATGATTTCAATAAGAATGTAAATATAGAGGGCGTTTACCCTATTTTATACAAGGAATTAAAATTGACAGTTAAGGACAACAAACAGTTCACAAAGGACTTAAAAACTATATCTAAAGTTTCAGAATTTGTTTCTTTCGAGATAGAAAAAGGATCAGACCGATTAAGAGTGAATTATATCACAGAATTAGGAATAGGAGACATAGATGGTAAATACGGAGAATTGTTTGTACAATTGTCTGAACCGTCTAATTTTAGTTATAGATCAGATAATAGATTAAGTAAAGTACTTTCTTGTCTGGACGGTTGGAACGGCGAAATATATTTTACAAAAGAATATAGTTATTGTAAACTTTCTTTTGTCTCTGACAACTGTGACAACTGTTTTATGATTGATAACAAAATTAATTATTTTAATCCAATTAGAGATAAGAACGATTCTTTCCCGGATAAGTTAACCCCTGTTTATTGTGGAAAAGAAACAAAAGAACCGGACACAGATACTAAGCCTGTAAGAACGCCGGAAATCAAAAATGATACAAACCTACAGGAGAGCAAAGAAAGTACTGCAAACGTAACAGAAATAAGCGAAAAAGAAAAAGAGTTTGAATTATTGGAAGCTGACAAGGAATATTTTACTGGGTGTTCTTTAGGTGAGGTAAGAGCATGTTTGAATAGCAAAGGTTTGAGTGTCACTATAGACAAAGACAACAATATTTTTTGTGTCTCCAAAGACGGTGATAGCCTTATACGTGAGATTCGCGTTTGGGCTTACACAGAAATTTTAGAGATAAACACAAAAGTAGGCGTTCATATAGAAAAGGATATAAATACAAGCATTCCTTTCTCTGATTTTTTGGAGCAATCTTTGATAAATTTAAAAAGACATGCTACAAACAAAGTATTTTTCTTTATGGAGAAAGACGGTTATAGTTGGGAGCAACCGAACGCACAAACATTCCACCTATTCAAGAACGGAAAAGAAAAGACGTTTAAAAATGAGTTTGAAGCATATAACTTTGTCCGAGACAAAGAGAATAAAAGTTATTTTGACTTTAATGTCTCTGACTATACGGACGATATGATAGAAGTAACCGGACTTGACCTGGAAAGCATCACGTCTAAAGTAAAACAGGATAGCCCAAAAGAGTTAAAAGTTATACAGGATATAAAGCTATATGATAAAACCGGGAAAATAGTGTTTACTTATGATAATGGAAGTATAGACACTGTAGTAGAAGCAACTTTCAACGGTGATAGTGTGCTGCAAAGTGTATTACAAAAGATAAACGAAAACATGTAACACTATGATCAGGTTAAATAAATTTCTTTCCTTGTTTGTCTCTAAAAGGCAGATAAGGAAAGAAAAAGGAAAGAATAGAATGAAGTATTACACAAAAGACAATGTTAAGTTTGTAACATGGAAATACAATGCCGGCGTGCCGTGCTTCTATTTGAACAAATCTGTAGATATTGTGAATGTGCTTCTATTGAATGATTCAAAAAAGTTACAAGGTTTTTTCTGTAAAGGATATTTTGTGAAGAATATCCTAAAGAAAAACAAAAAGAAATTTTTGCCGGGCAACTTTTATCAGTTCCTTTATAAATTGGTATATGTCGGCTACAAAATAGAAAACGGAGAAAGACTGAAAATGTATCAGCTTAAAGAGGTTGCATATTTTGAAAGTGTTTAGCCTTTCCAAAGAAAAAGATTTGTATATCTTTGCTATGTGTAGAAAATTTTATGTTTGTTATATTATTAGTTTAGTTATTCAATTGATATTTAGTAGTTTAATTAGTTTATGTTATTATTTTGTCCTTACCGGTACGCGATGTATAGGTAAGGACTTTTGTTTTTGTCCTTTCTTTAGTGTAGTTTTGTCACATAATAAAAACAACCATTAAATTTTTGTCAAAATGAAGTTACAAAAGTCTGTAGACAAACCTTCTATAGTTTGCGATAACTGTAGATACAAAATCGAATGTCCTTATGTGGACAAATCAGAATGTTTTGAATATAATAGTGCACAGCTTTCCAAATCTCAAATCGAAGAATTGAACAATGAAGAAGGAGAAACAGCTTACTAATAAAGATTTACCGGCTATTTCCCAAAAGGACTTTGTGGAAATAATAGAACAAGCTCCAGAAGTGATCCAGACCGCTTCCAGTGAGCTAAAAAACGCTTTTGTCGCTTTGGAAACGGCAGAAAGGGCACTTTCTGAATCGTCTTACCGTTTCTTTGTTTTTGAAGGTAAGGACGGGGAAGAGATTACGGCCGATTTGAAAAGTTACTCAGCAAAGGGTTTTATCCTTCGTCACGGCGGAAAGGAATCGGACGTAAAGAAAGCACAACGGCACAAAGAAATGTATGTTATGCCTCTTATAGAAGAAATAAAGAGGTGCAAAGAGGTATTCAACGACATTTATCGAAAAGAAATGCTTTCTTCCGTCACGCCGGAGATCATGTCCTATATCGTGAAACTGTTTGGGGAGATGAACGGCGTTGATGATGTCCAGAAAATCCTAAAGGAAGAAAAGAAGATAAAACTTACCCAAAAGGAACTGCAAGCCATCTTCGCCAAAAAGAAAGCGGAAATCGAAAGCAAACGTGCCGTATTTCTTGCTTCATCCAACCAATATAAGGTAGCAACGGAAGCTGGACGGCTACAGATCATAAACACTATCATAATAGACCTACAGCACCGGTATCAAAAATACCTTGCAGAAGAAAAGGAAGAAAAGGCATTGATATTCGAGCGGGAAATAAGAAACATGCTGGAGCAAGCCCGGAAAGAAGTAAAGGGAAATGAACTAAAGCTGACTGTAGACGGGAAAATTGATATTGTCGCCACCTTACACGGACAAGAAAACGTTTCTCGTGTGTTCCGTACACTTCCAATCAATTCTATTATAATAGGTCTCGTCGCTGCAAAATCAGGTCTTGACCCTACTGTATTGGTGCATCAGCTTGCAACAAGTTACTACAAGGACTTCAACGGCTTCAATAAAACAATTCTGGGTAGGGAAAAGATTATGCTTCCTGGCGATCTGATACGTGCAGCCAATTGGGAAGAGCTGGAAAAGCAAAACCAGAAGTTCCTGGACGAAATGACGCCTTATGAAGTACAGGAGGCTACTTACATAGATGATGAAAGAAAAGCCTCTGTAAAGGACAGATTAAAGGCTTTACGACTTAAATAAGAAAGGAAGTGGCATGACGAACAAGGAAAGAAAGATAAATCTCTATATAAAAAGAGTGGAAAGGTTTAATGAGCTTTGTCCCTCCAACGGGTTTCTGTGGGGAAGTACGATTATAAAACCTATCACAAGACGGAATTTGAAAATAGCTCTGTCGGAAGAAAAAGAAGAAAGCATAGACCGGAAGATAAAAGGAGTTGAAAAGTTTATAAAATACTTGGAAGGGGACGCGGGTAGTGATGGAAGGAAAAGAATGCTACCGGAACTGAAAAAGTATCTGATAAACGTAAAGGACGCGAAAATAAAAATATCCCCATCTATAAAAGTGTTTGTAAATGGGGATATAAGATCGCGTTTGTCTCTTTTGGAAAAGAAAGACGGAAAATGGATTGTATCGGACTACCGGGGAACAGTATTGAAACTGAAAAACCAAGAATCAGCCCTTCAAAGGGAAATCTTGTTCAGATTGAAAGCAAAATATGACCGGTCGATCATACCCAATACAAAAACTATTTTCCGGGCTTATTCTTAACCCAGATACATCTCTCCATGAAGTTCGGGATATTTGGAATCACGCATAATGTTCCGTACCTTTGTCTTTGTCCAAGCAGGAGCAGCATTCTTTACCGGAATGATCATAGGTTTCTTTTTGGGAGTTTCAATATTCTTCTTTTCGTAAGGCATACTATTAGTTTTTAAAGACGAAAGGGCTAAGAACCGATTTTTACAGATTGTGTTCAAAGCCCTTTCTTGATTAACGTAATTTACTAACAACGAGATTGTTAATACGCCTACTCTGTTAAGGATTTTCGGCGTCCTCCTTTATTAAAAACTTAGATTTATTTATATAGAGGAATTTAGAATAGATTTTGTTATTTCATGTTTTCACCTCCTTTCTTTTGATAGGTTTGCAACTCGATTAACTATAAACAATTATACAGGTATATATTTCTTACTCAATTGTAATCCAGATGTCTTCTTTTGAAGAAGAAAGTTTAGAATATACTTTTTCAAACGCTTCTTTGATAGAAGTAAGTCTCCCTATTTCTGTGTTAAATCCTACCCCTATACATCCTTCTACATTGTCTGCTGTGGCGGCAGAATGAATCAAAACGCCAGAAAAGCCTTTTATTCCTTCCAGTCTTGGAACTTTCCCTTTACATACATTCATATAAAATTCCTTTTGGCTGAATTTAGGGGAGACCACATTCATAAGAATTTTATATCTGCCGGAAGGAATAGCTGTCTTTCCATATATTTTTTTAGATTTTATTTCTTCTTCCGACATACTTTGTGTCAATCCTCTGTCGGTGTCTTCAATGGTGTTACAAATAAATTCACCATTAATATACAATCTCCCTATTGTATATTTTTCTTTTTTCCATTTTCTATCTACTTTAATCTCCATAATTAATTGATTTTTAAAAAGTTTATAGCAAATTAATCATATCGTCTATCGTCACTTCCTTTAGGTTTACACCGGGATATTCATCTTTGATCAGTTCGTCTATGTATTCTACATCTTCAAACCTTTCTTGTTGGATCAAGAGGTTTCTAAGTCCTATGAGATAATTAAGCCTTACGGAATCGATCCTTGAATCTATTGCCATGCAATAGTTTTTCAAGTTCTTAACTCTTAGCCATAGGATAAATACAATCCCCAATAGGAAAACTGCTATTATCCCCAGAATTATAATACAAATTGTTGAAAATTCCATGTTTTTATCGTTTGTAAGCCATTTTTTCTAACTCTACAGTAGTCATGTTCTCCGGGATTGTTTTAAGACGTTTGTAACGTCCTCTTTCAATCCGTTCTATAAATCCCGCTCTGTAAAGATAGGTAATAGTTTTTCTAAGTGTACCGTTAAAGAATAAATTACATCTCGACACATCGTAAAACTCAAATGGACGGTCTATGGAATTAATATGTCTAATGAGTTTTTGAAGCTCTGTTTCTTTCTTTCTGCTCATGTTATGAAATATATTTAAATTGTACTTGTGAAAGGTAGGAAAGCGTATCTTCACAGACCGGCTTTCCTAAAAATGAATCTTAACTATTTATGGAAAATATATAAATTATTCTATTTCATTTAGTTTCATGTGACTTAAAATATGTACAATCACTTCTACTGTCCATCCGTTCCCAAGCATTTTGCATTGTTGTGTTGCGCTACATTCCCATTTATACCAATCTGGAATTGTTTGTAATCTTGCGCGTTCAGTAGGAGTAAGCCTTCTTATTCTGTCCTTTTGATAAACAAGATCGTACACACCGGCACCACCCAAGCATAATGTTTGGGATTTCTGGTTTTCTGTCCTGCAATCTATACCAAAACCGTTTCCATTGGCTTTATTTCTTTCAAGATGTCGTTGCAGACCTGTTAACGCTTTTTGTGAAAGAAAACGATTGTCTTCCAAAACTTCTTCCATTACATCCTTTAGAACAAGACCTTTGTCTTTTGGCAAAGGAATGCTGCCTTTATTTATATTCATCCAGTAGATACGTTTCCTGTTTTGCGCAGAAACTAAAGCAGAATTGATATGAATACCTTTTGTGTTTAAAGCCTTATCAAATACTGATTCCCATCTTTTACCCATTTCCACATTTTCCAACAGAAATTGGACATTTGGATTTATCTTCTTTGCTTCTTTTAAAATACGAACAAATTCCCAAAACAAATAAGATTGACCTGTAAATTCAACCCCTTGCTCTTTTAGATCAAGATATTGTTCTAAAGAAAGAACTTCAATGTTTTCTTTTGTAGAAAGACCTTCTCTCCTGCCAATCATAGATAAATTGTAACAAGGGCTTCCTCCTAAAATCAAATCAATTCTTTCTAAATCAGTCACTTTTATATTTCTAACATCTCCTAATTGAATCGTATTGGGAAAATTGAGTTGCGTTTGCTTTATGGCAAACTTGTCTATCTCACTTGCATAGTATATGTCGGGTTCAATTCCCAATTCCTTCAACGCTATCTGTCCACAGGACATCCCGTCAAACAAGCTAAGCACATTCATGGTTTCAATCTATTTCTATGTATGTTTCTAATTCAGTCAATGTAACTGATTTTATCACTAAATCTTCAATATCCGACAGAAAATCAAAATACAACTTTGTTCTTTCTATGGCTTCCGTATCGGAATCGGATTTAACCATCAAAACAGCTTTCTGCATTTTTACTTTTCCTTTAGGGGTCGCTTCTGGATAGTAGGAAACGACTTTGAAAAATTTCTCTCCCTCTCCTACTACAGAAATAATGTCTGTTTCCTTGATAGGAGAAATCCTAAAATCTTCATTTGTTTCTTTGCTTCCCCAATCAGTAGTGATCGCTTCTACTTCCGTATAGGTGTAAGCCCTGACAAGAATAGTTCTTTTAACAGGTATTCTTGGCGGTTTAAAACCGTCTGGATTGTCTGTCCAGTAATTTATAGTTGATTCGAAATACATGATGCTTTAGATTAATGATTGTAAAATAATTCCTTTTGTAAAATCGCACCCCTCACTACCCCTTGGGATAATAACGAAATTCTTAGACGGTGATTCCATCTTAAAATTGTAGGTTATTTCCGGGTCGGGAAGGAAAGATGCTTTTTCTATGTACAGAAACTTTTTGGCTTTCTTTCTCCATGCGGAAAAATCATAGGAGAAAAGCGGTATCCCTTCTGCCGACAACAAAGACATCCAGTTTCCCCACATATCCATTACAAGAAGTCCTGCTGTTGCTTTGAAACTGTCCCCGGTATTCAAAGTAAAATTCATTACATGGTTGTAATCGTCTTTGATACACTCTGCAAGCTCCCTTCCAAATTCTGAATGATTTTTTAAGGTGATTGCAAGGGTGAGATGTCCGGTTTCGTATATCTCATCACATCTCATGGCTCTTGCGTCACTGTCTAAAGCAACAAGGACATCTTTTGTGATTCCGTCATTCTTCCCCATCTTCCTTTTTGTTAGGGATAAGAAGAACAGATGGTACGCCATTGCAGCCTTGGTTCAAAGGTATCTCATTCCATTTGCCTTTTGTAATGGCTTTCGCTTTCAAAAATATATCCAAAGGAACTCCTAACATTAATGGTTGCGGTTTGTAGGAATGATCCTTTCTCCATTTTGCCATTTGAAGCTCGATGTTTGTCTTTACAGCTTCCATAGAAGGTAAATAGGATTCCAGTCCTTCTATTTTGTTTGCATTGAAAAGCGAAATGTTCCCATTTTCATGAGGAACAATGATATAAAATTTATTCTTTTTCATCTTCTTAGTTTTTGATGTTGCAAATGTAACATTATACTGTTACATAATCGCTCTTTTATAGTTAAAATACGTAAAATTGTCAGTTTTTCTTTCTTTTGTTTGTTACTTATAAAGGCGATTCTTCTGTATTTATATGGCAATAAACCAGTTCTTCCTTTGCCCTTGTAATAGCAACGAACTTCAAGCAATCCTCTGCATACAAGGCTTTAGGTGTCTTTGCAAACTTGGAAGGAATTAATTCAGGATTTAAAAAGAAAACCCGTTTTGCTTCCAACCCTTTGCTTTTGTGTATGGTAGAAAGAATGATGCCGGTTTTATCGTCAGAGAAAATGTTTTTGATCTTTTGTTTCAAAGCTAAAAAAGAACCAGGGAAACGCTTGTATAGAATTTCAATGATAGAAACTTTTTCTTTCAATGCCACATAAGAAGCGTTGTTGGTAATAGCGATTTCAGACAGACCTTTTCCTTTTAATTTAGAGACTTTATCGTCTAATAGGAGGTATAGGTCGTCCAAGCGTTCCTGTCCATCTAAAAGCCGGCAAAGACTTTCTCCAAAATCCCGTCCCATGATGGATGCTTTCTTTCCTTTTTCTAATAGCATAATAAAAGTAGCAACTAATGGATAGTTGTTCCGGCAAAGAATAAAATCTCCGCTTTCGGCTTCAAAAATATCACCACTTCTTACAACACCTTCTTTTGCTGTAGCAGTACATTCCGTGCCGGGAAACACTTCGTTTGCTTTTTCAACAATTTTCTTTGCACATCTGTAAGTAACAGAAAGTGGGAGACAAATCGTATTAGGCATTCCTTTTATAGAATTGAATACATCCAAATCGGAACCCATGAAATTATAAATAAGTTGTTTTGAATCCCCTACAGCAACAAACCTTCCTCTTGGTTTGATATATCTTTGTAAAATTTCCTTTTGAAGTGTGAATAAATCCTGTCCTTCATCTGCCATAACAACTTGATACTTAGGAAAGTTCATTTCATCCACAAAATTATATGGAATCCATAACATATCTGGAAAGTCCATTTTGAAAGATTTGTTGTCTTGTATTTTGGCACAATCCTTTCTCCACCTTTCATTGATTTTATTCAGATCATTTATCATTGAATTTTCATAATCCAAATCATATTCAATGCAAAGCGCAGAGACATTTCTTTCGTTGATTTCACAAAGCGACAGCCTAATCTTTTCCCACAATTCTTGTAAGGCAAAATAATATCGCATTTTCTCTTTGTACTCCTTTTTTCTAAAATCAAATAATTCCATACAAAGAGAAAAGCATTTGTTTTCTTCAAGCTGCATTCGGAATCGAAAATTTTTCATTAATGTACGAAGCCCCATTGAATGAAAAGTGTTGCACTCTACTGTAGTAGGTAGTTTTGTTTTTAGCTCTTCTGCAATGCTTTTGTTGAAAGCCATAAATAAACAACTTGTTCCTGCCGGCGTTCTGTTGCATAACTCTTTGAGTGTAAAGGTTTTACCGCTACCCGGTGCAGCTTCTACTACTATGTTTTTATTGGTATTCTCGTAAGCATCGAAAATAGCCAATTGATACTTGCTCCATTCCATAATTCTTTTCGTTTGCTTTTATTGCTGTTAGTCTTCTTTTCTTAGATAGTGTAGGAACTCAAACGGCTCTCTTATGCCATCCAAATATTCTTCGTCCCATTCGTTATCGTACGCTTCCCTTTCAAAAGAAATGTTTCTGTAAGCCTCTTTAAAACTCTTGTATTGAATTAATCTTACAACCCATTCTATCCCATACCACAAAAAGAAAGGTAGGACAAGAAGCTCTATTTGCTGTTTTAGATGAATTGATTCATGGTTTATTATTCTTTCTGCCAATGGTTTATATTCTTTCCTTGCAAAAATAAAAGGAAAAACGGCCATTGCTACATATCCCTTGAAAGGGATCAGCTTATTATACACGACGATCTTTTTCATATTTACTGAATTTTTTGTAATCCGCTAAATAGTCGGCAATGAAATTTCCACAAACAATAGGATCATTGTAATCTTTCTTATGTCCCGGAATCCATTTGACCTTTATTCTTAGTTTTGCGTGTTTCAAGACTTCCATGAAGATTTTGTCCCACAAGTCCTGATTCTCTACACGCAAGTCTTCTTTCACCCAATCTACGAATCTGTATTTTAATTGATCAGCTACGTATTGGCTGTCTATATAGAAGGTAACGGTTGCCCTTAAATCCTTTTTAATAGCCTTTAAAGCCATTAGAACGGCTTCCGTTTCCCTTCTGCCTATGGTGGTATGAGAAAACCCTTTTCTTATGTGATATTCCTTGTCTTTCCATTTGATGTAAACGGCAGACCCACCCAGCCTTTTAGGATGTTTTGCATAGCAACTGCCGTCTGTCCAAACTTCAAGAACCTTTCCTTTTCTTTGCTTTTTCGCCATACTTCTTTAAAATCATCAAACTTGAATCATCCTCAAAACCCTTGTTCAACATATCGGTAACCGACTTCTTGTTTTTCAGCATTTCCCATAAATCCTTGTCTATGGTAGAAGAAGAAAGCAGGTATTGAATTGTGACCGGGTTTTGTTGTCCGCTTCTCTCCAATCTTCCTATTACCTGTACAAGATCACTTGGACGAGGTGGCAGTTCCAAAATAGCCATGTTCGAGCAAACCTTTTGAAGTCCATCTACTCCAGTACCTAAGCATCCTATATTGGCAAATAAAAGTCTTTTGGAAGGATCAGAAGAAAAGTCAGACAATGTTTTTTCTCTTTTCTTTCCAGTTGTCTCACCTATAACAAGCAGGCTGTTCTTGAAAAATTTTTGTATATCTTTCAAAATAGTGGAATGAGAACCGAATACGAGCAATTTATCGTCTTCGTTTGCTTCTAACCATTCTTCTATCCACTTTTTAATTGCCTTTACCTTTCCTTCTAAAGAAAGTTGTTTTAGAAGATTCATCTTTACCAGAAACTCTGCCCTTGCTGCCTTTTCTACCCTTTCTTCATCTTTGAAATGCTTAAAGATAAATTCCAATAAATCTTCTTCCGCAGACTTGTAAGCCTTCTTGTTGGTTATCTCGCATTCTATCATGTTTTCGGTTACAGGCGGAAGCTCTTTTAAAGCATCCCGTTTACTTACATGGAAATAGCAACATTTGATGAGAAGGTCGTTCAATTCCTTGATATTGGATGCACCTGTCACATCCATTCCAAAAAAATTTTCTTTCATGTTGCAATACCTTTCAAAGAAATAGTGATGATAGGGATCATTCGGCGCAATCTCTTTCAATCTTCCTATAAGTGCAAGTATGTTCAATAGTTCTGCCGGACGGTTCATGATAAGCGTACCGGTTAATCCTATGATAGCAGAAGATTTCCCTGCTAACTTCTTAAACGTCTTGCTCCGTATGGATTTCCTGTTTTTCAGAAAATGAATTTCATCAGCTACGACAAGTGAAAATTTCTTTTTCTTCATCCCGTCCAGCCTTATTTCTATAGAGGTCTTGCCGTTCTTTTCCGTTCTTCTCCCCAGAATGTCGTAATTGATCACAAGAACATCGGCATCAAAATCTTCTGCCGGTGAAGTAGTGGAAATGACAGATACCCGTCTATTGGGATTTGTTTCTTTCCACTCTCTCAACCAACCGGATTTCACAGAAGCCGGACATACCACCATACAAGGGAAAAGATCAAGCATTTCTGCATAGAAAATGGACGAAGCGGTCTTCCCTGTTCCGACCGAAGAACCGTTTACATGGTTTCCGTGATTGATAGCGTAATAAAGATAGTCCATTTGATAGCTTCTCGGCTTTTTCAAGAGAGAAAGCTCTTCTACCAATACCTCTATATCCTTTCTTGACAAAAGTTCCTCAAAAGGCTTTATTTCAGCTTTACAACCTGTACGAACAATAGAAAGAGGATCAGTTTCTTCTATTCCACAATCCGCTACAAATTCTTTGAGTAGAATTTCTTTTGCAGGATCGGATTTGACATACAATTCCTTGTTAGCTGTATTTCTTTTATAAGAAGAAATGAGTTTAAGTCTAAGTAACGCTTCCTTGTCCAATCCGGCAAAATACCAATAATCCTTTTCCTTGTAGTAGTACGTCATTTCTTTCTATTGTCTATAAATTCAAAATAATACTTGCCATTCTTACACTTAATCTTCTTAATGATACAGAAATTCTTAATATTGACTTTTCCATCTCTTTCCAGTTTGTCAAATATGACTTCAAAGAGTAGGGAGATAATCTTGTCTACAGATCGCATGGAAATAAAACTTCTGGCATTTGTCCTAAACCCGGCTTTATTCAATACTTTCATGAAGTTGAGAGTTACCTCCCTGTAAATCTTATTCATTCGTTTCTATGTCAAATTAAACTACTCAAATTGATCATCTTCATTAGGATCATAAGTTTCTTCATCCTCAAAGTCATTGATCCAGTCTTCTATATCTCTTTCCATCCTATTCTGATTTCAAATTCTTCTGGCGTCAAAATAGGAATGTTCAAATCCTTAGCTTTTTTTATTTTGGATGAAGAACTTTCTTTGTCTTTTGTTACAAGGATTGTGGTGTTTTTAGATACACTGGAAACAATTTTGTGGCCTTCTTTTACAAGACGTTCTTCCCACTGTTTGTTTCTGAACCCTGTAAAGCAAACTGATTCGGGATTGTCGTTTTCCACCGTTTCTTCTTGGATAAAAGAAATAGAAACAGGTGTACCACTGCAAAGATCAAAGAATGCCTTTAGTCCGTCATTGAAAGATTTTGCAGTAGTCTCGGCAATACCATCAATAGAAAGCAAGTCTTTCATAGGAACTTCCTCGTTTTCAAACATATAGTCTATCTGGTCTTTGGTGAGGCTGTTGAAAATCATCTGGCAAGTCTTTTCTCCTATTACACCACCGAACACATTGTAAGCAGTCAGAACTCTTGCAAAAGGAACTCCATCGTCTACATAGGAATCAAATTGCTTTCGCAGTTTTTTGGAAAGGCTTTTACCTATTCCTTCGATCTTTTCAAGTTCCTCTTTTGTTACGTTTATGATGTCCTCGATAGAGAAAAGTCCACCTTTATAGAGTTTTCTTACAGTTGCTTCCTGCATTTCTTCCGTACCCAATGTAGCAAAGAAATAGACAAGTTGCTTTATCGCTTTTTCATCACAATTAGGATTTAAACAAACAAGGTCGGTTAGGGTTGCATCCCATTTCAAAGGTTCTCCACAAGAAGGACAGAACATCATGCTGTCACACATCCCCTCAAAGCACTCAATACTGTATTTTAACGTTTCCAAGTGTTTGGGGATAACATCTCCACTTCTTGTGACCACTATATAAGCATTAGGGCAAATATGGTTATCAGTAATGTATTTTGCATTGTAACCGGTACAGCGTGTAACCGTAGCACCATCAAATTCAACCGGTTCAAAAACAATTACAGGCTTACTTTTGCCATCTTTTGAAATACCCCATTCAATAGAAGTAACTTTGGTTGTGTATCTTTCTTGCCAGTCGGGATTTTTGTAAGCAATAGCATAACGCGGATTTCCATTAGGAAGTCTACCCAAAGCATTACGAATATTCTTGTTATCCACTTCAATTACAAGACCGTCACATTTGAAATTTTTGGTAAGCTCAAACAGTTCATTCAAGTAATCAAAAGCGGATTTTTCGTCATCGAAAATAGAAGCAGAAGTCACCCAATACTGCGTAGCATACGGTTCATAGGTATTGTAAAGCTCTGCAAGTTGCAAAGATTTGTCCCTATCCAAGTCCATGATACCGTATCGGATATAAGCGGTGTTCCCTAAAACCTGCGGATTCATTTCATCTGCATTGAAAGCTCCTGCCACAGAATTTCTTGCACTTTTGTAACCAAGAGGTTTTACGTTTTTCAAAAACATACCGACAGGAATAATGGCTTCACCAAAAGTAAAGCAAGATTTCTTTCCCATAGGGTTGCCATGATTGACATATTCGTAATGCCGGTCACTTCTTTGTCCTTCTACTCCGTCACCTCTTGTCCAGCATTCATTTGTCGATTCGTCCACCAAAAGGGAAATGCCGTCATATTTAGGTGTAATGACAATTTTGTCATTTGGGTGAAGTTCCCATACATCTTTGACCCATCTTCTGATCTCACTGATTGTTTTTACCTTTTCCAAAGAAAACATAGGATATGGCAACTTTTCCATCCGGTCACCTTTTTTGTTTTCTTCAATGATAGGCTTTGTCAGGATTTCGCTATCAGGATATTCCTTTTTCAATTGATCAATCAAAAGATCATACTCCTTATCGCTCATCATAGGAGCACCTTCTCTGTATTTTTGGTTGGCTTCTATGATTTTGCCTTCCAGTTCTTTTTGTTTCTGTGTCATGATTTTATTTGTTTAAGGATGAAAGGAATGCTCTGGTATTTTCTATAGAATCACACTTGCTTTCTTCTTTTTGTTTGTCCTTGATTTCTATCAAAATCTCATAGGCTTCCGGGAAGTTGTCTTGTAATTGCTTTTCTGTGTTGATATGGTCGAGAGCACAAGCAACTCTGTTTCTGGTTTCGTTTTCCAGCTTTTTAAGCTCATACGCTTTCTTGCTCCATTCCAAAATATCTTTTTCGAAATAGCGTTTTAAATCGTCCATGTATTCATTATAAAACATTTTGGGCATCCCTATTCCATCAAAAGGAATGGTTTCATAGATACAGACACCCTTTATTTTTAGAAGATCGTTTATGGAAATACTTCTGTAAAACAAAAGTGGCTGCATGGACGGATATCTATCTACAATAGATTCTATTTCTGGCGGCAGAATAGCATTCACTCTATCTTGCAATTGTGTTCCAATTTTCGCCAAATAATCACTCAATTTCTTTCCTGCTTTTTGGACAAATTTATTTCTAATCAGTTCTTTGTCCGATACTAATAGTTTAGCCATAATCTCAAATTCTTTTCGTTACTTTTAGTAATATGAATAATGCAATCAAAACCGTAAAAGCACCCATCCCTATACCTCCCATGAAAGAAAGCAATCTATTAGGAGCCGCCTTTACCTCTTCTTTCAAGTTTTCGTTTTCTTCGCTTACTTTAGACAACCTTTCTTTGAGGCTTTTTACAACCAATTCCAGACTATCGCAAGAAGCTACTATAACAATAGTGTCACCTTTCTTTTGAACTGAAAGATTAGCTTGTCCCTTACTTGTTTCCCTCTTTTCCCCATCTTCCATTTTTTGAGGATTGATAACGAGGTTTGCAATTGAATAGGGAATTTTTACAAGCGTATCTGTTAGCTCTCTTTCCCAGAATAGGGAATCTTTTAGTGTAAAGTTATAGTCTGTCTTTTGGGAAGGACGGGATTTGCACCCGCCCAAACCAATAAAACAACAAAATAACAAACAAAAAGCAATTACCGAATTTCTTCTCATATCTTTTCTTTTATGATTGCCGATTTCAAAAATCCTGTTATTCCTATCCTTAGGGATTTCAGTTTTCCATTTCGAATAACATCCAGCTCAATGTTTCTAAAATCCCTTGCCACCCTCACACCTTTGATTGTGGCTTCTTCTATTCCGGGAAGTTCTATTGTCTTATCTCTCAATCTGTTTAGGATACAGTTATTCTTCGAGTTCATGCGGTTTTAATACGCTTTTGTAAATCACGAAGTTCTCATGTCCGAAACTGATAGAGACGGAATCACATTCTTTTATCCATCCCCTTATTGTTCCTTCCGAATAATTGGAAAGGTTGGCTTTTAGAATAATATCTGTAATGTCCCTTCCAATTGCTTCGTTTTGGTAAAAGTCCCTTGTCTTCCCGTTGAAGTTGTCTAAAAGGATGGCTCTTTCCATCTTTCCGTCTGCCGACATAATAGCAAGAACAGGCTTCTTTCCTATTCGTTGCATATGACTGATAGCTATATAAGAATTACGTTCCATGGTTGATATTTATTTTATGTTCAACACGTTCTTAATTGTTTTCTCTTGATAGAAGCGTTTTCTATCCTCACTTCCGTCTTTCTTTGAAAAGTCGTTTGCCCTTTTCTTTAACATCTTCGCTTTGTTCTCGGTGGACATCATTTTAAATTCTCCTATGGAAATATCGGGAACTGTTTCGTTCTTTTCTTCTTCATAGGAAACTTGAATGCCACATACCGGACATTTGGGAAGATTTGAAGGGACAAGTTTATTGTACCGAAAGACGAACTTTGCATTTGTCATGGGAGATTTTATCCCAAACCTTTCGCAGTTTTCATTATCACAATAAATTCTTATCATTTTGAATCTGTTTGATTTTGTCCTTCAAAAGAGAAAGTTGCTTTTCCACTTCTTCCAGCCTTGAAGGATCATTTACATTGCTTTTGAGGTAGGAAAGATCATGTTCGATACTTTCCAGTCTGTCCAAGAAGGACAAGACAAAAATGTTCAAATACTTACCGTTTGCCATAGTCGAAATTATTTTGTTTGTTACTTATAACGGACGCAAATGTAACAGTATATTATTACATCACCAAGCATTTTTGTACATTTTTGTCTTGAAATTGTCAGATTTCTAAATCAGACCTTTCCGTCTTGCATATTCGGCAATCAGAATACCATCCCTGTCCGGGTGTTTTAGAAGCACTTCCGGGAACAACCTTTTCCCTATATCCAAAGAAGCCTTTTTAAGCTCCGGTGCGCCTGTAATTCCCTTTGGCAGTAGCTCTCTTTGCCATTCCTTGGAATCCACAAAAATATACGGTACTTGGTAAAGCTCCAATACAGTCAGCTCTGCTTCCAACGCACGCATGGCAGAACAAGTTGCCTCAAAGCGTGCAGGATTCTTCATGGGACGTTCAACAATCGCAACGCATGGTGCGTGTTCCTGTAAATCTGCAATAATTTCTGCCAATACTTTTACATCCACACGAGAGATGTTTTTCTTTGCTTTTGTGTAATCCTGACCGGAAATAACAGGTGTTTTTACCATGTTGTAGTAGGTAAGATCTTTCCCTACTATTCCAATCGAGCCGGTCACACCATTATCTATTCCAATATAAAATTTCAATTCTGTTTCCTTACTCATTGTTCAATACGGCTTACGCCGTTCTCCTTTACTATTTTAAGCGTTTTGCATGAAGCGTTTTCATTCGAAATATGGGTGGTAACCAAAATAGGATATTGGATAAACTCCAACGCTTCGATCACATCATACAGGCTTTCTTTCGACAGCCCTTCCGTGATTTCATCAATGGATAGGAATTGCAGTCCTCCCCATTTGTTTGTTTCGTTTATCATATTCTGGATAGCAATGATAAGGGCTATTTCCACCCTTGCGCGTTCTCCACCGCTGTAGTACCAAAAGTTTTCCGCTTCGTCCCGGACGACATACGGTGTTATTTCTTCTTTGATGTCCCCGTCCGCTTTTGTCTTAAATCCTTCTATTAAGATACGAAGGTCGCTGTTTTCCGCTTTCAGAATGTTATTAGCTCTCGATTGGATATTTTTCAACTGTTCCAATGCAAGGTACATCTTGAAAGACTTAAATCTGCCGATCCATTCTTTTTTCTTGAATAGAAGTGCGTCCAAATCGGAAAGCTCCTTGTCATATCCGGCAATCGAAAGCATAGTGTCCTCTATTTGTTTTTCTTGTGAAGACGCATCCACTTTCGTAGCTTTTTCTTTCTTGATTTCCTTTATCTGCTTTTCATTGTCTTTGATATCGGACATATTGGATTCAATCTTTTCAGACAAGGTTTTCTTTTTCCTTTCCAAAGAAGAAATAGTGCTTTTGATACTTTCAATATCATCATTGATCTTGTAAATAGACGTATTGATTTCCTGTGCCGACTGACGAATCTTGTCTATTTCATCCTCTTGCTCGTTTTTTATTTGGATGAAAGAAGAAATAAGGTCTTCGTATTCTTTCAAAGATTCGTCCAAAGTCTCCATCTCGGAAACAACTTCTTTCTCCTGTTTTCCGATTTTCACTTTCTTCTTTTCCTCCTGCTCCAGCGTAGTGTCTTTCAATGTAAGGAATTTGTGCTTACATTTTGGACAAGTAATTGCACCGGATAAGTTTACAAGGACTTTTCTAAGGGACACTTTCAAATCGTCATGGATTTTTGAAAGCTCTTCTTTCATTTCCAAGACTTCATTCTGATTTGCTTTTGCTTCTCCCAATTCCTTTTTAACGGATTCGATTGTCTCTTGTATCTCTTTGGTAGAAGGCAGGCAGTCTTTCTTCTTTTCTTCCTCTTTCAAAAGGTCTTCCAGCTCTTCCAAAGCGGAATTATTTTCTTTTATGCTTTTGTCTGCACGACTAATTTCATACCGGAAAGAATCAATTTCTTCTTTCAGAGACTTTATCATACCTTCTCTTTTTTCGATACGAAATAGTTTGTCGGCTTCAAAGTCAAAATTGGCAGCATCTTCTATTACCTGTTTTAGTGCGTCCACACTGCCTTCTGCACGATCCCTTTTACTTTGAATAGCAAGTTTTTGAGAAGATAAAGTGTCCAGTTCTTTTTGAATGATGTCTTTTGCTCCATCCAAAAAATCGTAATTGATAAACCGGCTGATAAGAGCCAGCTTATCCGTATTGGAGCTTTTAAAGAACGATTTGTAGTATTCCTTGCAGATAAGGAAATAGCTTTTTAAATCTTCCGGTGAAATGGCAATCCAAGAAAGGATATAGTTGTTCCCGTCTTTTACGGTAGCAAGTTCTACCGGTTTACCGTTCAAAGACACATTTAGTTTACTGCTTCCTTTTAAGGGCAAAATACGCTCGATAGAGAGAGTTTCTTTTCTTATTGGACACTCTATATCCAATAATACTTTTGCTTCCTTCTCACCCCTTCTAATGAGCTTTTTATCCACACTGCTTCGGTAATTGTTCCCGGTAATGGCAAAATAGACAGCTTGCTGCATGGATGAATTATGGGTAGGAATGTAGTTGTTTGTGACAAACATGCCGTCTTCACCGGAAACAGTTATGCACTGTTGTTCTTCCGCGCCCAAACAAGTAAAAACGATCATCTTCCGGGAAGATTTACCCAAACATTCCGGCACTTCAAAAAAGACTTCTTCGTTTTTCGATCTTTTCATGATTTCTTCAAGCGGGATCACATGCCAGTCTTCGTCTTTATGCAAACGTACTTTCCATAAATGACTTCTGTTGCATTTGACTTCCGTCCCGTCAGAAAACGTAATCTTATAAGCAACATCAATGTCATGAAAAGGGATTGCTCTTACTACTTGATACCCACCGGAAGGATGAAGGATAACATCTCCTACCTTTATTTCTCTCATTTTTACAAACCCATTAGGAGTAAGGATGTCTGCATCCATTGTTAAGGCTTTCCCGCTACCATTACTTCCTTGATTGTCGTCTGTTTTATTTAACCCTACAAGTGCAGTTACCCCATCTTGAAATTCGTATTTAAAGTGTTCGAATGACACGAAATTTGTTGCTTCAATTCTAATCGGCTTCATTTTCTTCTTCCTTGTTTTCAAATGTTGTTTCTTTCTTTCTGAACGTATCAAGAACATCCTTCTTGATTTTCCCAAACAGCTTTGCATCTTCCAAAAGACGTTTTCTTGTTTTCGGGAAACCGAACCCTATCTTTTCTTCACCATAATAGATGTAAGTCCCCTTTTTGGAAAGTACACCCAAATCAAGTCCCATGTTCACAATTTCCATCACCTTGTCAATCCCTACCCCGAACCGGATAATGATTTGACATGCTTTAAAAGGCGGTGCAACCTTGTTTTTCTTACAGGTTATCTTCACCTTGTTGGAAACTTGTGTTTCTCCTTCTTTTTCAGAACCCACACGAGCAAGCTCGATCCTCTGACTTGCATAAAAAGGAATGGCAAAACCTCCCGGCGTTGTGGTGGCCGCGCCGTATCCGCCTATGTTAGACCGGATTTGATTGATGCAAAAAAGGATACATCCGGTCTGCTTACAGATGTTCTTTAGGATATTTACTTGGGAACTTAAAAGGCGAGCTGTAAGTCCTATATGTGCGTCCCCTGCCTCTCCATTCAAAAGAGCAGTAGGAACAAGTCCGGCAATGGAATCGATCACAACAAGTCCGATAGATTCTTCATTGCACATTTCCTTTGCTATTTCAAGCACTTCTTCTGCGGTAGAAGGCTGGGAAAGGATAAACTTGTCGGGGGACAAATCAATTCCTATCGCCTGCATGTATTTTGGATCAACAGCGTTTTCCGTGTCAAGATATCCTACCGCTTTTCCTGTTTTCTGCACTTCCGTTGCCAAATGGAAAGCAATACTTGTCTTACCGGAAGAAAAGCCTCCGTAGGCTTCCACAACACGACCTTTTGCCCATCCTCCACCAAGTATTTCGTCCAGTAGGTAAGAACCGGAATGAACAAATTCAATGTCCTGCCTTTTCCCTGCCACAGCATCCTTGCCAAAACGATCTTCTATTCTTGAAATAAGATCACCTAAACGATTGGGTTTCTTTTCTTCTACAGGTTGCTCGTCTGTCACAACAAGAGCTTCTTCTATCTTTTTAGTTTCCTTTTTCTTCGCCATAAAGCAGTTTGTTTAAAATTTCCTTTCCTTCTTTTTCATCATATCCGTTTTCTTTGCAGAAAGACGAAAATCTGTCTTCTATATCCTTTTTCTCCAAAGTCTTTACCTCTACGGTAGGAGCAAGGACTTCCTTTATTTCTATTTCCTTGAATTTCTTTTTGATGTCCACACCTTCTTTTGTAAAAGCATCTTTATCAAAAGCATCAAGTGAAGATTGTTTTCCCCAAACCTTTACCCTTACACGAGCGGTAGGGTTTTCTTTCTTGAACTTGTTAATAAGTGCCACCGCTTGCTTGTGTGGTGTTTCTTCTAAGTCAATTTCCAGTTTTTTGAATACTGTTCCTTTTGTGGAAGGGATAAGATCGACTTCCAAATCAGAATCCAGAAGCCAAAAACCCTTCTTTTCATCTTCCCCAAAATTGTTCTGTTGAACACTTCCCAAATGGTAAATGTTACTGCCTACACGTTGGTAATTATGATAGTGTCCCAAATACACTTTTTTAAACATCTCGAACATGGAAGGCTTTAGTTCGCTTTTTACTTCTGTACCGTCCATGTTCTTGCTACCGGTTACAGCAAAATGCCCAAATAGGATATTCTTCTTTCTCTTGTCCCCGATTTCCGCCAATTCATCAAGCAGAATATCGTCAGTGAAAAACGGCAGAAAAAAACAATAAACCCCTTCTATCTGCATACCGTCCAATTCTTCCACCAAAGTAAAAGAAGGATGATGCTTAAAGGCTGTAAGAAATGACTTTTGACTTGAATAGGATGTTTTGTCATGATTACCGGGAATACAAATTATTTGATGTCCGTTTTCGTCATACGCTTCCAATATTTCGTGAAGTGTAGAAAGACACACTTCCCTTTGAGATACCCTGTTGTCAAAAACATCACCCAGCCAGATATGGGTTTTAATACCCTTTTTACCGGCTATTTCCATTTCTTCCAGCAAAATATCTTTTATGGTAGAAGCATTTCCCTCTGACAGATGATGGTCGGTTGAGATTATAGCTAAATATTTTTTGCTCATTTGTTGTTTTGTTAGAAAGGAAGGGGACTGTATTTCAAGTCCCCAAACCAAATTAGAAAAATATGAAAACTAAAAAAAGAAGAAATTATTTCTTTTTCATTCTGGCTTTCAGCTCTTGCAATCTTGCTTTAGCCTTTAGAAGTTCTTCGTCCTTGTCCGTAGCATCTTCGTCAATAGGAGATTCTTCTTTGGGTTCTTCCTCATTTTCCGGTTCATCGTCCGATTCCGGTTCAGATGCCGTTTCTGTGGAAGTTTCATCTTCTTCCGGGAAAGGAAGTGCCTCTCCAGCTTGTGCCAAATCATACCAAGAACGAACCTCTGCTATTGTCAGATCGTCCGGCAATTCAGCTTCCGGGTACTCTTCTCCAATATAGTCTTCCAAGAACTTTTTCATCTTTGAAAGGGGAGGGTAGGAAGCGACTTTTGCTGCTTTTTCTTTTGCCGGTGCACTTGCCGGATTCTTTCTCGGAGCAGATTTTTCTTCTTCCTCATCTTCGTTTTCCGGTTCTTCCGCTTTCTTTGACTTAGAAGTGGATTTTGTCTTTTTGGGAGCTTCATCTTCCCCCTCATCGTCTTTGCTACCCTCTTCCGGGATCAATGCAGCCATCTCCTCTATTTCAATAAGGAAGCCATCATCAGCAAAAATATCGTATCCGTTTTCTTCGTCAAAACGCTTCAACCCGTCAAGAGCCATATTGAAATCTTTCTGTGAATAAACATCCTTGTAGATTTCTTCCAGCGTAGGAACTTCATTCAAGAAATACTCCATATCTTCATCAGGAATAACAGTTTCTTCAAAGAACTCATCCCAAGTTTGTCCTTTTTTCGGAATACCGGCAGACAAAGAGTAGGTTTTCTTTCCTTTATCATCTTCCCCCATTGTGATCACAAGCGGGTATGCTCCTTCCAATTGAGAGAAAATATCGAAAGAAACCGTTTCATCGTCCGACATTTCAACCGAGATTTCCTTTATGCGGTTCATCCATGTTCCATACAATTGCAAACGGGCAAAGTCTTTTGTCCCTTGGTACACATAGCAAACATACGCCAAAGACGGGTTGATACCCCATACGAACTTGTTTCCTTTTTTGTACCCCATAATAGGGTTAAGGAATTTTCTGCGTTCTGTATCGTCCTGGTATTCTTCGGAAGCCTTTTTTCTCACATAGTCGCAATACAGGACAATAGGGTCTTTCCCTTTCAAAAGATTCTTTCCGTGAATGTCGGCGCAGAAAACATTCTTGTCTTTTACCTCTTTGCCGGTCACCTTACCGTTCGCATCATAAGTAGGAACTTCTACACGCAATTTGGACATCTTACAAGCTACATAAGCCTTTCCCATTGCTGGAACGACACGAAATACGTTCTTTCCTTTCTGAACAGTAGCAAAGCCTGTATAGCTCTTACTACCTTTGTACATTGTCTTTTCAGCCTGTTTTACTTCTGCTTCTACATCTTCAATTGATTGCTTCTTGAATTTCGATTTGTCAAATTTCATAATTCTTTTTAATTTAATTGATTGATAAATAAATCGTTATTTCTCTTTTACCTGTTTTAAAAACGCTTCAATAATCTGCTTTTGTTCTTTTTCAAACATACCCACAAATTCTTTAAAAGAAACAGGTTTATTTGCCTTGTCTTCTGTCTCAAAATAGGGTACTCTTTCGGCAATTCCTTTTAAGTCTATACCATAGGCTTCTGCCGTTTCATACTGCTTGCCCGTTTCCTTTGCTGTTCTGATTCTGTACAAATCCCATAGAAATGGTGCATTCGTACATTGAACGATTTTAAACTCTTCCGTTAGTTTGATTTCCATATTATTCTTTCTCTTTTATGATTAAAAATGTATTGATTTCACCTTCTACCAAATTGTCCAGAAATTCTTCCGGTGTTACCTTCGGGACAAGTCCCGTCAACTTCTTGTCCTTTGACTGCAACGCCCAATAGAGACTGTCTATTTCCGCCAAATGCTTTTTCTTTTTGATCAAATCCTTTTGCATGGCGTGTAGTTCCGAATTGATTGTCAAAATATCATCCAAAGAACTTTCCGTGAGCTTCACAAGTCCTATGTCTTCCACTTTTACCTTTCCGCCGTTTACAATGGATTCACGTCTTATCTGTGTAGCAAGTTGTGCTTTATAGACATTAAATTCCACTTTTGCAGATTCGTATTCCGATTCTGCCTGTGCTCTAAGAAGTCCTACTTTATTCAGTAAGACGGAACAAGTAGCGATTTCCCCATACAGATTTGCATGATCTATGGAAGTCACTGCATCCATGTCCAATTCATTTTTCAAATCATTGGAGAGCAAGACTATCGCTTTATCTCCTATATTTCTTACCAGTTTCATACCCCAAGTTTTATGAATTTACTGTTACTGTTTACTTGCAACACATACTCTTCCTTGAACTTGTCAAAGTTAGCCTTTCCACTTAGTAGGAGGAGGTTTTTCTTTGTGGACTGAAAGAACTCTGCATTTTCCTCATAATCGTCCGGGAAAATAACCACACGAAGGAATTTGTAATTGCTTTCAAGCAAAAGATTGGCAAACCGTCCTTTCTTTCCCTCTCTTTCTTCCACTTCTAAAACGTAACCGCCTACCATAACCATTTCATAGGTCGATCCGTCATAATTCTGCAAATCTTCCACATTGTAGAAAACCCCGTTTCTGACTTTTGGCTTTAAATATTCCCTTACCAAACCTTCGTAGTCAAAGAAAGCAAAACCGGACTTGTTCTTTTGCTGTAAAAGCCACCACCAATCCTTACCGATCTTTTTCTTTTCAAAGGCAAGAAAATATTCATCCTTTTCCTTGTCAATTTTGATCTTGTTCTTTTCCCGGTACTTTCCAAGCATGAACTCTCTTGCAGAAAAAATATTGGAAAATTCCCTTGTTTCATCCATCATATCGAACGCACCGGAATAAATAAGGTTTTCAATAACGGATTTATTCACTGCCGACCCCTTGAATGTATGACGATCAATAAATTCAGCCAAAGAAAAATACTCTCCATTTTTAGAGCGTTCTTCCATAATCTGATTCTGTGCCTTTTCTCCTACTTGCTTTGTTGCATTGATCGCCCAATAGATACTATTATCTTTTTTGTCAGCCACAATGTTTATATCAGACTTATTGATATTTACAGGTTTGATTTCTATCCCTTCGGTCTGCTGCATCTCGTTGACATATTGAGGAAAATCAGTTTCACTTGCACGAGACAAAGCGACCGACCAAAATTCCAAAGGATAATGCACTTTCAACCACAAAGAATTGTAAGCATTGATAGCGTAACTTGCTGAATGTGAGCGGTTAAAGGAATAAGAACCAAACTTTTCCATCTGTTCCCAAAGAGCTTCTGCACTCTCTTTTGTTACCCCTTTTTCGCCAAATCTCTCAACATATCCATTGACAAATTTAGGACGCAATTTTTTAATTTTGTCCATTTTTTTCTTTCCAATTGCTGCGCGTGCTATATCTGCTTCTTCTTCTGTGAAACCTGCAAGAATTTGTACGGCTTTAATGATCTGTTCCTGATAAATCCAAACCGAATAGGTATTTTTCAATATTTCTTCTGTACCAATAGGATATTCTGGCTCTTTTTCTCCGTTTTTCAAAGCAATGTAGTCCATGTGAAAGCCATTTTCCATTGGGCCGGGACGGAACAAGGAAAGTGCTGCTACTACATCATCCATATTCTTAGGTTTCAATTTTTGCGTATAGGCACACAGTCCCTTTGCTGAAAACTGGAATATATCACTAAGCCAACCATTTGCAAAATATCTGTAAACCTCTGGATCATCATACTCAATATCTGAATAGAGATTAATTTTCCTACCCGTATTCTTTTCGATCAGATTCAGAATGTCTGTGAATTTGTCCAATTGCTCAATGCCCAAAATATCCTCTTTCAAAAAGCCAGCTTCATCCATTTCTCCGCCTTCCCATTCACTGACAATCAAATCACCCGATTTTCTAACCGGACACCACTCATACATTGACTTTTCTTTTGGAAAGATCATCATAGCACAAGCATGAATAGAAGCTGCCTTTTGTTGTCCAAGAAGAAGGAAAACAACATTCATCATCTCTGGGTATTTATTCAGAAATTGATTTATTTCTGACCTCTTGCAAGCAAGTTTCAAAAAATCTTCTTCCGTCTTTACATCTTCTATCATTTTGGTAAGCCTCCTAAGAGTAGGGATTGAAGCTCCATAAATCTTTCCTACATCATTTATAGCCTGTTTTATCTGCAAAGTGGTATATGTACCCACAGAACAAACTTGCGAAGCTCCAAAACGATTTTCCATGTATTGTTTTACTGCCGGTCGGTATTCTCCCGGCACATCCGTATCAATGTCTAACGCTCCCCCTTGTCCGAAAACAAGGGGGAAATTGATCGGGGAGCGATCCCGGTACAAATCGCTCCACCTCTATTTCTTTAATTTTTTCTATTTTCATATTCTTGTTACTTGATATTAGACTAAAGGGGAATAAAAAATAAAATGTCATCTCCTACTTTCAACGCTTTAGTTGTTGTATTGATAGGAAGGACTTTCTTTGTTCCATCTTCAAAAATTACCTCATACATCTTTTTCTTTTCAAAATGTCCTAATCGTCCTCTTGTCAAAAATCTTTCAAAAAGTAAGTTAAACTTCAAAGGATGTGTATTTATGATACCAAAAAGGTAAGAAATTAAAGAACCGCTTGCACTTCCGCGACCCGCACCTAACAAAATGTTATTTTCTTTGCACCAATTGACAATATCGCGCAAGATCAAAAAGTAATCCACAACATCGCCAAACTTAATGATCTTAGATTCTCTTTCTATTCTTTCTACAAGCACATCCTCCGAGTAATCTTCCAAAAGTTCCGGTTTGTTCTCCAATCCTTCGTAAATCAAAGAATCAAACATATCTTCATTGGAAGCGTACTTCTTCTTTTCTTCCTTCGTCATTTCATAACGGGGAAGATGCCGACTGTCAGTAGGAATTTCAAAGTTGCAACTTTCTGCAATCATATCAGCATTGCTTCTTGCTATCATATAAAATTCCTCTCCCTTTTCACTATCCCCAAATAAAGAAAGAAGTTCTTCCATATAAGTCGCTTCATCTTTGAAATATTGATTACCGGATTTGTAGTTTACTTTCCCGTCAATCTTATTTACGACTTCCCGAAGTATAGCGTATTCCGGCTCAATATAATAAGCATCAAAAATGGCTACGGGCTTCATTTTGGACTTATAGAACTTTTCAAAGTTCATCAAGTAGGAGGTGTCCCTATCATTTTTTGTGTATTCCACAGTATCAACCTGCCAAAACACATTAGGTTTGCTTCTTAAAAGAATAGGGACATCTTCAAACTGTATCGTTTTCGGGTCAAATACGATATACACATCTGAAACGTGTTCCGACATGTCTTTGGGGGAAACAAACTTTCCACTATCGTCACAATTCAAAACCTTGTTTAATGCAAGTAAATGCTGCCAGCCTTTTTCATTCTTTGCATAGATTTTGTAAGTATAGACGATATCCTTCTTTTCATCCTTTACTGGGACTTCCAGACCAAACACAGGGATGATTCCTTCTGCCTTGCAAGCGTTTTGAAATTTGAGTGCACCTGCCAAAGTTGCTTTTTCAACAATCCCCAATCTTTCTATTCCTAAGAATTTGGCTTTCTTTGCCCAATCCGGGTATAATCCTGTACCATTCAAAAGTTCAAACGATCCATGTACTCCCAAGAAATTAGTAGAAAGACCTGCCATTTCACTTTGTCCTCTCCATTTTACCCGGTTAAGTTTAGGCTCGTTTTCCTTCCCTTTGTCCAATGTGTACCATACACCACCAAGACGAAAGATGTAACCATCTTCTTCGGTGCGTTCACAATCCCAACGAAAATCCTCTGAAAAGAAATATCCATCTTCGTTAGGTTCAAAAACTTCGTATGATTTCCCCTCAAAGGAAACAGTGTAATTTTCCTTATCGAGAGAGTGTTGTATAGTATTGGAAGAAAGATATTCTTCCAACTCATTTAAAAGTCGATCCATCGTATTTTCTTCTTTTCGTTTTCACAGACAAACATACAACTTTTGTATGCAATTATTGTATGTTTTTACAATCCTTAACCCTACATTTAACCTAAGTTTATTCGTGTATTCAAAACACTTTTGATAAACTTCAATCGGTTAAAAGGGGTATCGTTTGGTATCACTTCATAAGGCAATTTTCTTTCTATCAAAAACTTCCTTATTTCTACATCCCAACATTTTCTTCTCTCTGCATCTGCCATTCTTTCCCCATCATTTTCTACATCCCAATAAATAGGGAAATAAAAAATAATAGGAAGAAAATATTCACTAACGTTTATAAAATCCAATTGTCTTTTCAATTCTGCGTCTCTTTGAATAGAAGCAGGAATTGTTTTCGTAAACGTATGCACATCTATTATGCTTCTATCGGAAACATAGCAATCTGTGTTTAATAGTTCCGCATACTTATCAAAAATCAGTTTTTGATTTTGAACAGAAGTAAAGGAAGGTTCTATCTTCCCTTCCTTTACTAACTGTCTTGTTATGCTATCTATTTTATCGAACCGGTCAAACGATCTGTCTTTCTTTAAAAGTTCAAACACAGAAGTCTTTCCGACACAAGAAGCTCCCAAAAAAGTTACCGCCCTAACCATTACCGATTATCTCCGTCACCGTGAATTTTGTTTTCCGCCTTTCTCTTTGCCAGCTTTTCCACATTCTGCTTTGCAATGGATACCAAAGATTGGTTCAATTCCTTTCCTTCAATGTAGACAACAAGATTCTGCAATCCCACAAGAATTTGTTCCAATGCAGTATGACAAAGTTCTTTTCTCCTTTCGGGGAAAGGTTTGCTGTAATCATCGTCCCGGAAGTATTTCTTCACTTGACCGTTAATGATACCTACCTGTTGGAGCAAATAGGAGGGACTTAATCTGTACACATCCGTATCGTCCAATCTGTGCAATTCTTCGGGAAACTCCAATGCAGGCAAATCCAATTCCTGTCTTGTCATTGCAACATACCAAAGCACATCTCCCACTTCTTTCAAAATTTCCTTTGCTTCGGCAGCGTTGTCCACCTTTTCAAAAACTTCTGCCAATTCATTGGTAAGTCCCATTACTACATACGAAATAGCTACTTCTTTTGCATAACACGCTGTTGAAGCCGCGTGCGCTTCATACTCTTTAAAAGTCATAATACGAAATTTAAATTAGTTGATTTATAATAACTTACCATCAAAACACATGATAAGCCTTTTTATTTTGATATTTGAATATTCCACATCTTTTTTCTTTCCGTTCACTTTGATAGTGACCGTTTGATTCTTTATATCGTTCTTCAGAATCCGATACTCTTTGTCATCATAAATAACAATCTGATCCTTTCCAAGCAAATAGATCATATCCCAAAACCACTGCGAGTTTCTTTTCTGTTCATTGGTGGAATACTGGAAATTGGGAATACCGGTAGGATTCAAGAACTCTTTCTCATAAAAAGAAAAATATTCTTTCACCGAAAAGAAAATAGACCGTTTAAAATGTCTTTTTGCCAACAATTCGATCCGTTCCTTTTTAAACTCTGCAATATCATTTGCCATCTTGACAAATTCGGGCTTATCAAAAATAAGGCTTCTTACCTTGTGGGTAAAGTATTCCAATTGGAGCACTTTCAAATATTCGTCTATCGACAATTCTCTGCTTCTATCCATCTGATCTTATGATTTGTAGTTTTCAACAAAAGTAGGAATAACCTACCACATTTTCTTGATTTTAGAGACGTAAAAATTGATAGGGTCATACAAGTTATCCAAAACTTCTTCCAAATAATCCATATCCATATCTCCCGGGTCAATGCCCGGTTTGTAAAGATAAGCTATCTTGGTGTTGAATGACTTTGCAAGCATCAACCCTGCACTTTTGGATTCTTCAACAGTCGCATCGTCATACATCAGAATCACATTCTTTACCCCTTTTCTTTCCAAATAGGATATTTGTTCTTTGCTTATACTTTTCCCAAAAGTGAACACACACTTCAAATCCCTGCAATCCCAAAGTTTTAAAAGATTGTCTATACCTACTTTGTCAAATAACCCTTCCACTATTATCACGTCCTTTGTAATAGAAGAAAGCTCGTTGTAACCGCCTAATATTTTTGTAAAGTTCGTCCCTATGCTGTTTTCATATCGCAAATGCGGTTTAGTACCGGTTTCCTTTGCCCTTTCCAAATCTCTTTTATGCCACTCTTTGGAATATCTGCTTCTGCCGAGCCATCCCACCAGCTTATCATCCATTTTCATTTTAAAGATGATGTAGTTTTTCAAATCCTTTTCTAAAATAGATTTGGTTTCAGACGGTTCAAAAAGTGCGTAATGATACGCTCTAAACCCTCTTTCGTCTAAATAAGGGTCAGATTTCAGTCTTTCAAGACGAAGGGGAAGTTTTACTTCCGGCAATTCTTCGGACACATCTTCATCCACATCATCTTTCAAAGGTGTAAGTTTTACACTTAATGAATTTTGATATTCCATCCGTATAAGATCTTTCCTTCCTATCTTGTCCAGAAAATCCTTCAATGGTTTTTTGCTACCGCATTTCCAACAGTGAAACACACCGCCGTGAGGATTCAAAAGAACACCCCATTTCTTCGATTTTCCGCAGTAGGGACAATCCATGTCCTTGTTGGAGAGCCACCCTTGCGAACCGAACATGCGAAGTCCGAACGCCGCCTTTACTTCTTCTTCATCTATCCTAATCATGATCCTAAATACTTTCCATTTTGTCTGCTTCCGTCTTTTTCTTACGTGCCTGTTTCTTTATCTCTTTCCTTTCAGAAATTTGATTGTACATCTCCATCGTTCGCCCCCTGTGATAGAAACGTCTTTTGTCGTAATTGGTAGCAATCGTAATCACTTCTTGACTTTCCTTGTAATCACGGAGCTTGTCGACATAAATACGAGCCGTTGCGTTTGCCTTTTCCTCTATTGTCATATTCAGGGTGAACACAAAAGAAAAAGGTTTTACAAGCGTTTTGTCACCTTCTGTATAAGAACGGTCAATCACCTTATCCGGGTTGTTCCATACTTCAAACGGGACATCACTTGTCTGTGTGGCCGTAATGATAGGAGCACCTATTTCATCCGCCAAGTTCTTCAAAAGCTGGGCACAAGTCTGTAGTTTTTCTTTCTTGTGATCAGGATCAGAATCTATCTTTTTGGATATACCGGTCTTTACCAAATCCAGAGAATCGAGTATTACCAATCCGGGGAACTTGCCATGTGTATTAAAATAGTCATAACAAAGCTGCCGGACATCCCCCATAGAAGCCTGCCCGAACTTTTTGAATCCATACACTTCAATGTCAGAACTAAGCTCTTTTACTTCTTTAATAGCCTGTTCTATCTTCTTTCTGTCCTTTGGACTGATATTGCCGGATTTAATGTCAGAATAGGATTGAGCAGACCATAACTGGTCGTATATTTGCATACAGGCTTTAATTCCACCTTCCAACTGGATATGAAGAACCGGAACACCTCTAATGGCAGCAGAATACCCATGCCATTTAAGAATTGAGCTCTTACCAACTCCGCTTCGAGCAATCCAAAGAGATGTATCTCCTATTTCCATACCACCAAAAGAAACATCATCCAATCTGTCCACTCCAAAAGGTACTTTTACGGGCTTTTCAGAGGCAGCATCTCCTTCCATACGTCTTTCTACCATCCGTTCATGAAAACCCCCAAAAACAGACTGAAAACCGCCTGATTTGGAACGAAACGACATTTCCAATATCCTTTGGGATTCTTCGGCATTGACACGTATTGCTTCCTCCTTCTTTCCTTCTTCATACAAGTCATGCACTTTCCTTGAAAGAAGTTCAAATTCTGTTTCCTTGACAAAAGACTGCAATTGGTCTATTGCAATTTCCCTGTCTATCAAAGCCGCCTTCTTTATTTCCTTTGCAGCGAGCTGCACGGCATCCTCGTCACATAATTTCTGACAAATAACACCGATAGAAGGCAGCTTATTCTTTTCTGTATATTGTATGATCGCTTCCCTAAGAATGAATTTATAGCCTACCCATTCTTTAGGAATCAATTCGTATTTCAAATATTCCGAAGCTATACGCATTATGACTTCATCGGAAAACATCAATTTAAAGATTTCCGCCATGAAGCCGGGATTCAGTTTACCCATGATCCATATACTTATTTATACCATATTTATACTAAAATTGTTACCTGATCCGTTTTCTTCACGAAGGGTATGTATAGATAAAAAATTTGACATCACTATATCATCGTGTCCTGAACTCGCTTCTAATTTCCCTTTATCGCTTCTGAAAGTAACGGACGCAAACTCACTAAACATCAACTCTACCTTTTGTCTTGTCTCCCCTTCCTTGTAAGGAACTTTAATCTGTCCTCTTTCAAACATAGCAGACAAAGATGGAAGACCGGAATAGAGGTCTTTTTTGTTTCCTTCTGTTGTCGTAAACTGCTCGATATTGGAAAGACCCCTTTCTCTTGCAAGTGCAGACAAGATCCCTTGGAAACCGTTTGCCTCGCATACTATCTTGTCCGGCTTGTACAGACGGTTGAAAAGAACGATCTTGTCCACCTGTTCGTTATGGGACATCCCCTTTGCACGGAAATAGTTTATCAGATAGAAGTTGTTCGAATAGTCAATACCCCAAACAGAATAGACAGTATAGTCAGCACCAATATTACCAGATACGGCAAAGTCACATCCTACCACTACTCTTTGAAGTTCAAACGGAAAAAATTCTATACTGTCTGCAAAAGAAACTTTGTCCATCCCTGTAGTTGACCTTCTTAGATACTCATAAGGAAAGATCGTTGAGTTATCGGAAATAGGAATAACCAAATACTCACGGGCAAATACGATAGAACCAAGTTCCGTTCTTTTTACCTTTATATCTTCAAAGGTGTATCTATCCGGTGCAAGAGGTCTACCATCCGGGAAAACAATAGGATATTCAAACGAATAAAAACGTTTGTCACCTTTTATTACATTGTACAGTTCATTCGGAGCAGTCGAATAAGGTGTACCAGATATAATCAAATACCCGTATGGTTCTACAATAGGTGTAATTGTACCTCTAAAAACTTCTTTCAACTTTTCCCTTTGCTCATCGCTATACAAAGAACTTTCGTCTGGCATATCGTCTATGATTGCTGCACCAACGTGCAGACCACGAATAAACCCGTCCTTACCACGGACATGAAGTATAGCACCGTTCTCACCTTCTATTGCTGTTTCACCTAATTTCGCCTTTCCATTCGGATCAAGTTTTTCTTTTAAAATATCGTTAGTAGTGATTTCTTCTATGATCTTGTTCACATGCACCTTTGCAAGTGTCATAGTGTTTGTGATCATAGCCGTCTCTTTCCGGTTCTTGTTGTCAACCGTATCACCTCCATAGAGCATAGGTCTCGTGTAAGAATACAATCGCCACAAAGGAAAGGAATAACACCACATATAGCTGTTATGACAAACCGTACCATCTTCTAATAGGAACTTATGGTCACCATCACAGGTAAAACCGTAATAGTCATCTTCACCAACCAAAGACACATAAATTTCCGTCTCTCTTAGTCCGTTCTTAGTAGACCTATAACCTTTATAAGAAAAACCCTTTCTAAGGTTCATTTTCGCCACTTCTACAGGAACAATGCTCCTATCGGATAGGCAAAGCAGGTGTCCTTCGCTTACGGTATAATCCATACCACCTATTTGCCTTACTTCATACATAGGACATCTTCCTCTGTGAAGCTCTAAGACTTTTCGAGGTTTGAAGTCCTGTCCCATTACTTTGTCACCTACTTTTATGTCCTGTACCTTCTTCAAAGAGCCATCCGCCATAACAACTAAAGTGTTGATACACAGACATTTGCCTGCTCCGCGGGCGCACAGGTAACTACTCCACGGAAAGAGTTGTGTAAGGTTTCCCCATTCCAAATTTCTCCATCCTAAATTGAAATTGGAAAGGACGGTTGCGTTAAAATAGTTGTACGAAAGGATTCTTAGGTTTTCATCCATTGACGCAAACAGGTTGTCCACATATCCCAATTTTTCGGTATCGAGAGACCGTCCAAAATTCATTGCATACTCTGTCTGATCTATAATAGTTTCAAGCATCTTGTCCATATCCCTTTTATACCCACCCGAAAAGAGTTGGGATATAGTAGGAGAAGGTAGTCTGTCTATTATATCGTCCACAGTAGTAAACAACCTTTTTGCTTGCAAATCGGTCAGAACCCCACCTTTTGAATTATATACTATTGCCACGTTACAAAGCAAATTTTTCTCGGAAAGGATTCTTGACCGTCATGCCATCTTGTTCGGCAGTTGTTCCTTCTCCTCGAAGTTTCTTTACGAAATTTATCATAAGCAGTGCGTTCGCATAGGTATCATCACCGGCACGGTGCGCGTTTACAAGATCAATACCTTCCTTGTCACAAATAGTATGCAGTTGATAATTTTCAGCTTCTCCATAAGCCATGTGAGCCAATTGCATCGTATCCAACGAAAATTTTACATACTTGCTTAGATCATCTCCCATGAACTTAAAGAAGTTCTCCAAGAAAGGGTTGTCAAACCCTACTATGTTGTGACCGCAAAGAGTACATAGTTGGCGCGGGTTTTTGTATCTTTTGAAAATATCCAGACACTTTTTGTAAGCCTCTTTTAACGAAATTGCCTTTTTATTCTGGATAGATTCAGTGATACCATGCACAGCTTCCGCTTCCGCTGAATAGGAAAGACCTTCTTTATAGTCGCGCGGAAGGATCATAGATACTTCTTCGCATATTTCCAATTTCTCCATATCTATGATTGCAAACGCAATTTCTATAAGAGGAATCGCATCAAAAGCCGGTTTGTCTTTCGAAGGAAGTCCTCCGGTTTCATTGTCATAGCATATCAAATACTTACTCGAACTTTTCATTTTCTTTACATTAAAATTTTCTTTCCATAAATTCTTGCCAACTCAAACTCTGCCATGCAACCCTTTGATTCTTGCCAATCTGGTGTAAAGAAAACAGCATCACATTCCAAAAGTGCTTCAATGTCCCTACCCATGTAATAGGAATAGGACTTACCTTCTTCATCGCAAACATCAAATGGAGTAATAACTTCATCGCATTTTTCTTCAAGAAACTTCTTAACCTTTTCTGCGTATTCTTTCGTTTCTTCTATATCATGCCCAGAAATAGGCAAACTTACATATATCTTCATTCCATTTTCTATTTTGTTTCTCTTACAAGTTTCCACAACCTTACATTGCTTCCTATCGGTACGCAAGGGACAATGCTCAATCCTTCTCCTAAATAGGAAGGAACTTTGCCCATTACCGCATAAGCTCTGATGTTCCAGTATGAAAACTTTCCTCCATCTTTCTTTTTATAATGCTCATTGAAATAGTCTGTCATTCCAACGAGATTTAAATTCTTTACTATAACTTCCTTAGCCATAGATTATTAATTCAACACTAATTTCAACCTGTCGAAGTCACGGGAACAGTTTTCCTCGCTTTCATACCGGACATGAATGTTTTTGTAAGGATTATCCTTTAACGTTACATCATCCGGCATTCTATTTATGATTATTTCCGGTACACCTTCATCCGTGTAACCCATTTCTGCGGAAACAATAAATATTCTTGTCAAAGCCAATTTTCCATCAGAAAACACGAACATACGTTGCTTCTTCGTATATCCCCTTTCCGACCACTTAATACATTCTTCGGTAAAGTCAGCAATACTTTCCGTATCTTGAAGTGCTATCACATCTTCCAGCTTTCCTTTCAGAACGTTTAACTTCAAATCCCCAAATAAATTTGCAATGGATTGAAGTAATACCTCTATGTTTTCGTCTATTCGCATACATCCAACTCAATTAAATGATCATTTTCTCTAAGAACTTCCCTTGTTCGTCCGTTCTGCGTTTCCACTACCAGCATAGTGCCATCTTCCACTTGGTAGAAACTGATCACTTTGCCTTCAAAGTAATAGCATCCTTCTGTCCAGCATACTGTCATAGCATTAAAAATTAAAGATTATACATTTCCTGTTTTACTTTCCTAATATAAGACTTAACTTTCTTTCCTCTGTGGAAAACGATCGCCTTGTCTATATCTTTGGTAGGGTTGTGGTGGGATTGGTATATTTCAAACATTTCTCTTGACTTTACAGGATCAAATCTGTCTTTATAGGAATAGAGATGTCTCCCTTTTATCCGGTTCACTTCGTCCACATAAACCTTCAACATCTGAAACCTACCAGAAGCGGAGCTTACCTTGTTTTTCGCTTTATCATCGCAACCGGATTCAACCATGCAAATGGCATGAACCAACCTTTCCCACACAACCTTATCTCTATCTTCTTTCGTAGTGGAAAGAACTTTTGCGTCAGAAACAAGAAGGGGAATAAACGACAATACCGTCAATACAAGAATCTTTTTCATACGATTTCCCTTTCGTTAAATTCATGTAATCTGTGACAAGCGGAACAAAGAAGTTCGATATTGTTCTTATCCAGCTTCAAATCCGGTCTTGCTCCTCTTGATCTGATATGCGAAAAGAAAATAGCTTTTGGTTCATCCCCCAAAGGCTTTCCACATTTTACACAAACATGAGGTCTTTCCTGCCATATCTCCGTAAATAAGGATTGAAGGTCACCTCTACGTTCTTTGGTTGTTTCTGTGTCACAATCTTTACAGAGCCACTTCATCCTATTGTAGATGTAATGATTTTCACCACATCTTTTACAAGGACGATATTCGTATTTCTCCTTCTTTTTCAGCACGTTACTCAAACTTATAGCTTTTAATTCTTTCAATCTGATTTTCAAGATACTGAACTCTCTTATCAATTGTTGCGTTAATAGCTTTCTTTGCTTCTTCTTTTGTGAAAAACACATCTCTGCCAATTTTAGCCATTTCACGTTCTCCTTCCGGGATGATATACTCCAGACCTCTGAAAGTAGTTGTTTCCCATTTTTTTACTTCTTTAATTTCACCTGTCATAAGTGCTGAACGCACGTCATACATTACTTTTTCTTCCATAACAATTTAAACTTTGTATTCTGTTAAACCTATCTATTAATTCACACACATAGTCCATCTTTTTCTCACTTTCCTTACTCGAAAGATAGATAAACCCGAAACTCCTTACAAACTTAGGGTTTCCAAACCATCCGTACCTTACGATCAAAAGCTCTGCTCTTTTCGTATCGTAAAAACAAGGGACAATTTTAACTTCAAGTTCCTTTCTTCTTTTTCTCATCTGTCCTTATATTTTTCTTCACACAATTTTATATACCTGCATCCTTTGCATTTCTTTTCATGATACAAAAACCCATCATAGCTTTCACAAAGGATGTATCCTCTCGGAGAATCAAAATAAAGCTGTCTTTCTTTATCCAAATAGGAATCAGACAAGGCTTCTTCTTTCTGGATAGGGTTTCTAAGGTCGTATTCCATAACGAATTTAGAGGTAAACCACATATCCTTTTGTGTTCGTTTTCTCCATCTTTCAATAGCTGCTTTCCCTATCACATTAGGAAGAGGAATAATACTCAATTTCGACACCGACAAAATAAAAACCTGCCTATTAAATTGAAAAGTAAGATAGTTCCAAAGATTCCCCACTATTTCATTTTCAAGAAAATCTTTTATCCTTTCCCTGTCCTTTCTTTTTGCATGAAACTCATACTTCGGGTTGTTTGTCAGTTTCCCCTGTAAGTATTCATAAATCGTTTCAAATTCTTCTCGTCTTGTCATTGCTGTCGAAATTAGATTATAAAATCATTGCATACAAAAGTTGTATATTTTAAGTGATAAAAGAAGGGGAAGTTTTTGTTCCCCTGTCTCGCTGACAAAACTACAACTTTTGTAACTATTCCCAAACCAAATTAATGTTAAAAATCTCATCGGTCTCTTTTTCAACCTTCTTATAGCGGTTTTGGGTGTTCGTATCTCTCTCTGCCACAAGATCATAGTCATTTTTTATAATTTTCTTATCAAGCGACCGACAGAACCACAAACAGATTTCATCCCCAGCTTCCATATCACCAAGCGATACCGGTTCTTCCTCTTTTGCTTCATAAAATTGAATCCAATAAGGTTTTTCGTTCATGGAAGATGTGCGCGAAGTAACCGGATTTTCTTCTTCATCCTTTCCCATCCCTATAGCTCCTACCGTGATTGTCCCGTAGGGGTTATCCGTTACAGAAGAAAACCATAATTCGACGTTTTTAAACGTTTCTGTGCCCTCATTTTTCAGAATAAGTGCAATGTATTGCTCACGAGGATTTGAAGCCAAATTAAGGCTTATTTCATCAAATAAATTGCTAAACATGTCATTGGGTACAGGGGTGGATGATTTGTACCCACCCAAAGAATCTGAAACTTTGGACTGCGGACTGTTATATCCCGAACTGACCGTATAATAAAACCGTAACATAAGTCTTAACTTGGTAATTATATACAAGTTTACACCTGTAATATTAGTTAATAAATTTCTTAACTGGGTTATACCCAAACCCTGTATAGGGTGGCATTACTGCATCCCCTTTTACTTTTCTCATGATGTTATAACTTCCGTTGACATCAGCATTAAGTAAGATTCCATCTTTTGTTCTAAAAAGCCCTCTCTTAATTCTTTTACCAACGTAAGTATCATGGTGTTCCACAGATTCTAAATCAAAAGAACTGCATTTTGACGTATGAGATTCGTTTACTTCAACAAATCTTAGCCCTTGTCTTTCTGATTTATATCTTAACATTGATATGAACATATCAAAAGGAATTGAGACAAAATTCTGGTTGTTTCTTTTACCAAGATTGGATTCTTGTTTCCATCCATCGTTATGTCCGACTATCAATGTTGTTATATTATCTTCCAAACAAGTATTGATTATTTCTTTACTTGCCTTGTGAAGATAATCCTTTACTTTGTTGTTTCTCTTTCTTGTAAGAGACATTAACCGTCTTGAATTTTCTTTTCCATTTACTTTTTTTAATTGTTGTTGAATTTTCGATCTTTTCTTGTTGTAATACTGATTGATGGATTTTAATTTCCTTCCATCAATCAAAACAGGTTTACTGTTTGTGTTAGTAACAATAGAAGCAAGATTATTTACGCCCAAATCAATAGACATGACCCTATTGTTATCGGGAAGCTGTTTTTTTACAGAAGATTCATAAACAACTTCTATAGTATAACAATCTGCTTTAGGAATAAATCGAACTTGTTTTACAGAACCTTCTTTGCAATTCGTTTTCAAAGGTGACAATCCTTCTTTCTTTGGAAAGAAAATGAAGTTTCCTTTGTGCTTAAACTGCGCATAAGAATAAGAAAATACATTTCTACCTTTTGTTTTATGTTTATATCTCGGAAATTTTGGGCAACCAGTAAACTTTTTATTATCCCGTTTCCAAGACTTGATAGCAGAGAAATAAGATTTTAGGTTCTTATCTAAAGCCATAAGAACTTGTTGAGAAGATGATCCACTCATTGCTCTATAATCTATATTATTTTCTGTTACCATTTTCTTGTTAAGTTCTCCTGCTCTTATCCACTTTCCCGTACTAAGAAACTCTTGCTTTATTGTATATAAAGCAGCGTTATACAAGTTCTTAGACAAGAAACAAATTCGATCTAAATCTTTATATCTCTTATCATTTACAGAAATAATATGTTGTTCTACCAAATACATGGCGCAAATATAAATAGAATATTTGAAATTTCCTATTTAAAATCTACAACTTTAAATATTTCTGTAAACTGGTATATAGTTACCCTTAACTTTTAGAAGTTGACATGAATATATTCCCAAGCGACCAATATTCGCTTTTCACTTCATTGTAAACAGATACCGTGCCGCCAGAATTTTGTACACGAGCGATATAATATTCATCCACTTCTTTGTCTGGCGGAGTGCTGATGCTTACTTCTGGGACTAAAGAAATAACATAATCGTCATAAGTGTACAAACCGTTTCGCTGCTCGGAAGTCAATACACCTCCCAAAGGAAGTGTCCCAAGCACAATAGCTCTTAAATTCGATTCCGCTACAAATGTAGTTGCGGATGTAAGAAGTAAGTTTTGGCTGTCAATTATGTTTACAATCTGATAAACGCCATTATTCAAAGGAACAGAACCGTCTTGTTTTTCAAACCTAATAGAAATAGGAGTTGACGAAGACTGCCCTCTCACCTTGCCTGAAAAATCAACCGAACCAGACACAATACCTTGTGAGTTTACGCTTACATACCCCTTTTCGTAATTTCTTGTTTTGTAAGCAATCTTCACCCAATAGAAATTGCTGTCATTCGGCACAACAATGTTGTCTTCTACATTGATATCTATAAAGTTCCCGGCACTGGTAAGAGCCATCCCAGGAAGTACCTTAATAGTGCCAGAGTTTGTTCCTGTTTCCACTTTAAAAGGTTCTATAAGATTTTCATCTTCTACTGGTTTGTTAACTGTATTAGGATTGATCTTAGACGGGTCATTCGTAATCATCCCAAAAGAATAAGATGCCTGTAGCACCGCCTTCATAAGCGGTGCTGTAGCAAAGAAAGAAATCATATTTGAAAGTTCTTCTTTCTCTAAAAAAACATTTCTACTAACATTTAACTTGCTCATACTCAATATTTTAATTATTTTTGACTTACTATTTCCATCCACTTGGGACACCCTCGCAATTCGTACCTGTAAAAGTCTGACTATGACTTGTTACGTTATTGTTCCCAGACTCCGTTATCTTTACATAATTGGATGATCCTGTAAGGATTTGAATAACAGGGACAGTTCCAAGTTTCGAGCAACCATAAAACATTCTGTCCATATTAACTTTTCCTACCCCTGCAACAGAACGATCATAAAAAGATGTATAAGAAACTGCATAAGCCTGTTCTGTTCCTAAAGAAAGATTTGTACAGCCTGAAAACATTTCGGTACAATTCAAGCTATTGCCAATATTCTCAAAATTGGTGTTATTAAACTGATTTCCTATATCCACATTCACAGGTCGTGCAGATGTCCCTGGTTGTCCTACATAATTTCCTGTTCTTCCAAAAGAAGTGAGTGACGTGCATCCTGCAAAGCATCTCCTAAGATTAGTAAGTGTCGTAAGATCATTAAAGAACTTAGCGGGAATTTGTTTCACACCCGTGTTCTCAAACATACTTTCTGCATTCTGCAACTTTCCATTCTTCATATCAAAAGAAGATATATCAGATAAATTCCTACAATTCGCAAACATTCTTGAAGCGTTTGTTACACTTGACGGAAGTCCCTGTCCATAAGGAATAGACAAATAAGTACAATTCTCAAACAATGACTGCATATTTGTTGCCTTCGAAGAGTAAGAAAACATAGCGGTAGACCAGCCGTCGACAAGACTTGTACAACCGACAAAGCAACCAACAAAAGAAACAATGTTTGTGCAATATCTGAACCATAATACCGGAAGTTCGGTTATGGCTGTGCAGCCTTGAAATGTATATTGCATATACTGTGCATTCGTTGAATTGCTAAATGGAGAACTTGTAGCTGATTGACCTCCTGTATTTTTCAAAGCCGTACATTCAAAAAATACAGCATGGAAATCTTCTGTGCCACCTCCCCTTCCAAAAGTACCATTGCCAACGCATGAAGTCAAACTCTTACAACTTCTAAACAAGGAAGAATGATAAACACATGAAGTAGGAACAAGTTGACCACTCGGGAGACTTGTAACCCCACTGCTCCAGAAAGCACCCGCACAAGAATTACCTGTCATTTTGGTAAACAAACCAGAAGGAATAGACCTAAGACTTGTGCAATCTCTAAACCAACAGATAACACCCCCTGAAATAGAAGGAATTGTGTTTGTTGCAATCGATGAAAGACTTGTACATCCTCTAAAGGCAGAATGGTTGCCGCCGGCAGCGTCCACATTATAAGTGCCAGAACTTCCCTGAATAGAAAATGATTCGGGCCACTGTTTGATTGCAGTAGCTCTTGTATGATTTCTGAAATTGGCATACACAGTAGAAGGGTTACTTGTATTTCTACTTCCGCCTTGTACCCTTACTTCTCTCCCCACTATTTCATAAACGCCATTTGATACAGATGGCGTTTGAGGCGATCCGCTATAAGAAACGATAAGAGCTTTCCAAAGATAAAGGTAAATACTGCTCCCTCCTGCGTTCGTTGATTCATCTCCTGTCCCTACACATTCCGAATCCGTAGCGGAAGCATACACATAACCTCCAGAAGGAGAAGAAACCGTTATCCTACCACTTCCATTTGTCTGATCTGTACCACTGTAATAAGACGATCCGTCAGGCGCGGTAGTTCTTATATTCACGGAAGCATAAGGTTGCAATACATTTTCCTTTCTAAGATAAATATAAGTTGTTGTAAGCTCATAGTCAAGAGTGAAATCTATATACGTGTCAGCTCCCGATATTGCAATATTGTTTTTCGTTTGGGATTGATAATTGTCTGCCGTACAAGTGGCATTATACGACCCTGATTGTATTCCAGTAAGTGTAAGCTGTCCTTGTGAGTTGGTGTACCCACTCTTTCCTCCATAAGTTACGTAAGCTCGATTAATGTTATATCCATTTCGGGATTTCACTGTAATATGAGCACTGTAAGTCTTGTTAGAAACACCTACCCTTTGTTGTGGCATTGATTCCTGATTAACTGTGACAGAACCTTCCGTAGGCTGATAGTCATAAACGGAAACTTCATATCTGTAAGTTTTCCCCATCTGCATCATAAAGGTCGTTGTACCGTCCGACCCTGTATTTTGCGTACTAAGTCCTTCTGGTTTTACAGAAGCTCCTGAAACTGGAAGTCCTGTATCGGAATTATAAACATAGAACTGCACTCTCGTTTCTTTTCTTGGCATTGCGACATTCACTGTTTTTGGAAGGTCATTTGGTTGCACAACCCCTGTCTGATCACTGAAATATTGCTTCGAAGCCACCCAATCGTAACGCATTCTCGGAACAGAGAATTTGATTTGTCCGTTACTTGTCAGACCTGTTTGTTCTCCTGCGCCTCCCTTGTTAAGTGTTATTCTTGTGCCGTTGGAAATGATACCGTTATCCTCTGTTACAACAAATGTAAGATCATATAAAGTTTGATCCATATAGATGCTCACCACCTGTACAGCTCCGTTCACAGTAAACTGCTGTTCCCTGTCCTCGTATTCCTCATAAGAAGCAATAGCGGTATATACTCCATTAGGAAGTTCCAATACAATACCGGAAGAATCTTCCTGCACAAAATCCTTATCGTTTACTTTCACTTTCGCACCTTCAACGACTGTTCCTCCTGCGCCGTACACCTTGATAGTAGTCTTATAGGTAAGTTGTTTCAAGTCTATCGTAAGGTGTGAATTATTGTAAAACTCATAGTTTTCCACATATACCCGTTGATGATTGTTGTCGTAAAATACATCATAAGAATATTTTCCTCCCAACACTCCTTCAAAAACAGCCTGTCCATTGTCAGAAGTCTGTTTTGTCAAACCTGCAAATCTTACGGTAGCTCCATTTAAAGGATTTTTCTCTCCCGTAAAGGTGTTGTAATCATTTACAGTAAACGTCATGTTAAAAGTAGGCATAGGATTGAAGCTCACTTGTATATCCTTATTACTGTCCACAACAACATCCCCATTTACAGGAATCCAGTTTTGCTTTTCAACAAGATAAGTGTAATCACCTCCCAATATATTCGTGAATGTCACTTTCCCATTCGTGCCCGTTCTTTTGCTTTCCGAATAAGCGACAGTATCCTCTGTTGCCAGTCTGTCCTTTGCGGTAAGTGTCACATTTGCACCTTCCACTGCGCCAGTAGATGAATTTGTCACCGTAAATGTAACCGTATATCTTGGTATCAATATAAGCGTTACAGGTTCGGATTGATCGTCTTGTACATTGATGTTCTTACTTATGGTATAATAATCCGTCTTGCTTACAGTATAAGGGTATAAACCAGGAAAAGCCATAAATATGGCATTACCAGAAGAATCCGTATATTTAAATTCACCATTAAAAGTAACAAGGGCATTTTGTATAGGTCTTTCATTTTCGTCCCTTACAACGAACGTGACTTTTCTTTCATACACATCTCCTTGCATTTGAATATATTCCACCTGCGTTTCTTCATCGTCTTCCAATACCTGAAACAATCTATCTTCTATATTCATGAACAAAGACTTCTCCACATCAATAGAATAATCACCAGGATAAAGTACAATAGATGCTTCCCCGTTTCTGTCCGTCACAAGACGTTTGTCTAAAATGGAAATAGAAGCTCCTTCTATGTAAGCTCCCCTATCCGACAATACTTTGAAAATAACATTCTTCTCTTTCAAAGGCTGAATATCCTCACTACCCATTATGTTTTTGTAGGTAACAAGGTAATCTTCTGTAAATCCTTTTACTCCTTCCTCGCTTGTAAGGGAATTATTAAGATAATAAGCAGCTATCACGTCCTTTTCCCCTAAATTACCTTGATAGAATGGAAGGAAAAGCGGTTTTATCTTTATATCATAAATATACACGGAAGAGGAAGGATTTGACCTGTCTTGTGTAAGACTTAATGACAAGAATTTCATTCCGTCTTTCATTTGAAGCCCTCTCCCTTTCGGGAAATTAAGCTCTAACTGCTTTGCGTATGCCCTATTCTTTCTCGATAGAATTGCCCGGCATTCATAATACACTCCAGCTACAGGAAGTTCCAGGATTCCTTTACTGCCGGAAACAAAATTGTTGCTCTCTGCACTTCCATAAGATTCCTTACATATCATAGGTTGAACGGCTTCGTTAAACACTTCCACACCGAATTTCAAATTTTGGTTGCTTGTGGAAGATGTTTTAACCTTAAAAGAAATCTGATAAGAAAGATTTTCTGAAATAGGAAGGAGCTTCGTTTTGTCAATTTCAGAAGAAATACCCACCAAAGCATTTCCAACGAAAGTCATTGCCTGTATAGGAGTGCCATTGTTGTCTATATCATCCACAATAACAACACCTGTAGGGTTCACAAGTGGATAGGCATTCAAATCTTTTACACTTTCCGTTGTTTCATACCCTTTTGTAACATTCAAAACCGTGTCTGTCCTGTTCCATGTAGGAGAGCTATGTCCCATTGTCCATCCAGTATCACGAGACATCAAAAGGGCAAATATAAACTCATCCTCCGTCTTATATCTAATAAGACGGAGAAGCTCCCCAAGTATCATGCCTTCCTTGTTTACAATATCAAGTGTTCCTCTTTTTCTATATTCCTTCACATAATTATTGAACAGATATTTCATCTGTTCGAGTGTGTCCACTTCATCTGTCACAAGTCCTCTGTTTTCAATAAAAAGTTCAAACAGAATCTTGTTCGTATCAATCTCGTTGTATTGCTTAGCATATAAAACAACAAGCGCAAAGATATGACAGACTGTTTCCCAATACGCCTTAAAATCCTCTCCGTCCTTCTTTATAAAAGTAGGAAGAATGCCGGGAGAAGATACCTTTTCAAGTACATTCTCCGCCCATTCCATTACGGCAGGATCGTTTTCTTCGAAGAACCGTTTGAACACGGTCTTATTGTAGATTTCCTGTGACATCCTTAGCTTATTAATAATTAAACTTTCTCAACATACAATCCAACAAGGGCTGATAAATCATGTGTAAGAGGTTGTTCACTATTTCTTGTACATTTGTATTTTATACCATTTTGGATATAATATTTATCTTTGAATATTTCCATAGGTGGAATATAAATAATAGGATCATCTATAGTACCTTTATGTTCTTCATCTACTACTTTCCACAAACTTGCAGTAGCCATAGAAGGTTTCCAGTTTTCCTGTGTTGTGTGCCCCTGGATACATTCCCAAAGAACATTATCAGATAAATATCTTTCTCCTACTTTAACAGTAATACCAGCAATCCATTCTGGATAACGATCTTTTACCTGTAAGGCTTCACTTGGAGTTAATTCATATGTATTTATATTCTTAGCTACTTCTTCATCAAGAATGTTTAAAGCCATTATGCGACTAAAATCTCTGTTAATTACAGGTTCTTCTCCTTCCGGATAAGTCCATCCGTCGCTTGATAAAAGATTAAGAAATTCCGGATCGCTAAACGAATATCTCGGAAAATCTTCGTCACCAAATGGTAACAGCATCTCTTCGTGCAGGATCACTTTGCTTTGATCCACACTTGTTCTCATTTCGGGTAAAATCTCAATACCGTGGGACTTTGCCCATAATAAATCAACAATTGCGTATGTCATCTATTTTTATTTCTTTTTATTATACAAATTAACAAATTCATTTACATCAAGATAGTCAATCCCGAAATTTTCTGCGGTTCTTTTATCACTATCAGAAAACTGTCCTTCAAGTCCACTTGCGTCACCTATCATAAGTGTAATAGATTTTATGTAATCAAAATCATCGCCAACATAGTTTTCACAAAGATGATTAAGCATTCCTACGTTTGGTTTTCTATACAAATCATTTTTATCATTCGTGGTACAATATTCCGAATAGCATTTTACTCCGCAATATTCTTTTACGCATTGTGATACATATTCTATTTTAGATTGAAATCTTTGATGATCCACAAAACCAGCTTCAATTCCCCCTTGATTACTTACAATTAAAACATACTCAGGAGAAAACTGCTTAATTGCATCCAAAACATCAAATTTGATTTTCATATCCCAAATTCCTTTAGGAAATGTTTTGCCACTTAATGTCTCAATTAACGTATCATCCAGATCACAGAATAAAACTTTGTACTTCTTCATATTATTTTGCTTTTAAAGTTTGTAAATAGTTATATG